>WNFY01000380.1_pt1 | contig 39752 bp, 43 predicted proteins | sample 5400091 | NCBI WGS metagenome assembly WNFY01 (sample SAMN13153364, study PRJNA577476) | soil metagenome | isolation source: 60 cm soil or saprolite under grassland replicate 1 | place: USA:California | collected 2016-06-15 | reverse complement strand
GGCGCTCTCGATCGATCTCATCTGGGGCTACTGCGGCATCCTCTCGCTCGGGCACGGGGCGTTCTTCGCGCTCGGCGGCTACGCCATGGGCATGTACCTGATGCGGCAGATCGGCACCCGCGGGGTCTATGCCGATCCGGTGCTCCCGGATTTCATGGTGTTCCTGAATTGGCCCGAGCTGCCGGTCTATTGGTACGGCTTCCAGCATTTCGCCTACGCGGCGCTGATGATCGTGCTGGTGCCGGGCTTGCTCGCGTTCGTGTTCGGCTGGTTCGCGTTTCGCAGCCGGGTCACCGGCGTCTATCTCTCGATCATCACCCAGGCGCTGACATTCGCGCTGATGCTCGGATTCTTCCGCAACAATTTCGGGTTCGGCGGCAACAACGGGCTGACCGACTTCAAGGACATCCTCGGCTTCAACGTGCAATCGGACGCCACCCGCGCGGCGCTGTTCGCGGCTTCCGTCGGGGCGCTGGGGATCGGCTTCTATCTGTGCCGCGTCATCGTGCGATCGAAATTCGGCAAGGTACTGATCGCGATCCGCGACGCCGAGGCGCGCACGCGTTTTCTCGGCTACCGGGTCGAATCCTACAAGCTTCTCGTCTTCACGGTCTCGGCCTGCATGGCCGGCGTCGCCGGCGCGCTCTATGTGCCGCAGGTCGGCATCATCAATCCGAGCGAGTTCGCGCCGGCAAATTCCATCGAGGCGGTGATCTGGGTCGCGGTCGGCGGCCGCGGCACGCTGATCGGCGCGGTGATCGGCGCGATCATCGTCAATTACGCCAAGACCACCTTCACCAGCGGCGTTTTGGCGCCCTATTGGCTGTTCATGCTCGGCGGATTGTTCGTCGCCGTGACCCTGCTGCTGCCGCGCGGCATCGTTGGCACCATCGTCTATTGGTGGAACGAGCGCTCCCGGTTCCTGGGCGGCAACGGCGCGGGCGCGCAGGATCCGAGCATGGCGCAACCGCGGCCCGCGGAGTAGGCATGGAGCCCCGGACCACCTCGGCCTTGCTGTATCTCGACGGCGTCACCGTCTCGTTCGACGGCTTTCGCGCGCTCGACAATTTATCGCTGGCGATCGAGCCGGGCGAAATGCGCGCCATCATCGGCCCGAACGGCGCCGGCAAGACCACCATGATGGATGTCGTCACCGGCAAGACCCGGCCCGACGGCGGCGAAGTGTATTTCGACGGAACTTTCGACCTCACCAGTCTCGACGAGACCGAGATCGCCCAGCTCGGGGTCGGACGCAAGTTCCAAAAGCCCACCGTGTTCGACAGTCACAGCGTCGAGGATAATTTGCGGCTCGCGCTCAAATCCGATCGCCGCGCCCGCAAGGCGCTCGCCTGGCGCGAAAGCCAGGACGAGCGGCAGCGCATCGATCGGCTGTTGGAGACCACGCGGCTCGGCGCGGTGCGCGACAGCATGGCGGGCGGGCTTTCCCATGGTCAGAAGCAATGGCTCGAGATCGGCATGCTGCTGGCGCAGGATCCCAAGCTTCTGCTCGTCGACGAACCGGTCGCCGGCATGACCGACGCCGAGACCCGGCAGACGGTCGAGCTGTTGAAAGAGATCAATCGCGACCGCACGCTGGTCGTGGTCGAGCACGACATGGCATTCGTGCGCGAGCTCGACGTCAAGGTCACGGTCCTGCACGAAGGATCGGTGATCGCCGAAGGCTCGATCGACCAGGTCTCGGCGAACGAACGCGTCATCGAAGTCTATCTCGGGCGGTGATGGGCATGCTCGACGTCGAGACCATCGATCTTCACTACGGGGCCGCCCAGGCCTTGCGTTCCGTGTCGCTGCAGGCGGAGCCCGGCAAGGTCACCTGCGTGCTCGGTCGCAACGGCGTGGGCAAGACCAGCCTGCTGCGCGCGCTCGTCGGTCAGCATCCGGTGAGCCGCGGCAGCATCCGCTGGGAAGGGGCGGATATCACCCGGCTCAAGCCCTACGAGCGGGCGCGGCGCGGCATCGCCTATGTGCCGCAGGGCCGCGAGATCTTTCCGCTGCTCACCGTCGAGGAAAATCTCGAGACCGGCTTTGCGCCGCTCAAGCGCGACGAGCGGCGAATCCCCGACGACGTGTTCGCGCTGTTCCCGGTCCTGGCCGACATGCTGCGGCGGCGCGGGGGCGATCTTTCCGGCGGCCAACAGCAGCAGCTTGCGATCGGTCGCGCCATGGTGATGCAGCCGCGGCTGCTCCTGCTCGACGAGCCGACCGAAGGCATCCAGCCCTCGATCATCAAGGACATCGGCCGCGCCATTACCTACCTGCGCAACCTCGGCCAGATCGCGATCGTGCTGGTCGAGCAATATCTCGACTTCGCCCGCGAGCTCGGCGATCATTTTGCGGTGATGGAGCGCGGCGCCATCGTCTACCGCTGCGAGCGCGGCGAGTTGGACGAGGATGCGCTCAAGCGCGCGCTCGCGCTATGAGCTTTCTTGACACCTCCCCCTTGTGGGGGAGGTCGGCGCGCGCAGCGCGCCGGGAGGGAGGTGATGAATTTCACAAAATCAGTTGGGAGTACCCCCCTCCCTAACCCTCAGGGGGGGAGGGAACAGGCCGGCGGATCAGCCGTAGAGGATTCGATCTTTGCGGCCAATCGCGCAGCAAGCCGCATCGCCGTATCGGTCGAAGCGAGCGAAGGCGCGAGCCGGCCCAGGCGCGTGCGCGAGGAAGGCTCGTTGCGCGTGCGGTTTCCGGGCGCGATTTGCGACGAGCTCGAGGCGGTGCTCGTCAACACCGCGGGCGGCATCGCCGGCGGCGATCAAATCGAGATCGCGTTGTCGGCCGGTCCCGGAACGCGATCAGCCGTGACCGGCGCGGCCGCGGAAAAAATCTATCGCTCGCTCGGACCGGACGCGAGCCTGCGGATCAAGCTCGACGTCGCCAGCGGCGCAGCGCTCGCATGGCTGCCCCAAGAGACGATCCTGTTCGACCGCGCTCGCGTTACCCGCTCGATCGACGTCGATCTCGCCGCCGACGCAGGGCTGATCCTTGCCGAGGCGGTGATCTTCGGACGCTCCGGGATGGGCGAGACGGTCGAGCGCGGTCTCCTGCTCGATCGCTGGCGCGTGCGGCGCGAGGGAAGGCTGCTGTTCGCGGACGCGCTGCGATTGGACGGCGCCATTGCCGAAAAGCTCGACGCACCGGCTTGCGCCAACGATGCGGTCGCGATCGCGAGCGTGCTTATGATCCCCGGGGACGACGCCCTGGCGCGCTCGGTGCGCGAGCAGACATTCTCCGGCGAGGTCGGGATCTCGGCCTGGAACGGTTTTGCGCTGGCACGGCTCGTCGCCGAAACCGGCGCGAAGTTGCGGCAGGATCTTTCCGCGCTGCTCATGCTGCTGCGCGCCGGCCGCTTGCCGCGGCTGTGGCTCAACTGACGGCACCGGGCCATGAACCTCACGCCGCGCGAAAAGGACAAGCTGCTGATCGCCATGGCCGCCATGGTTGCGCGACGCCGGCTCGAGCGCGGCGTCAAGCTCAATCATCCGGAAGCGGTGGCGCTGATCACGGATTTCATCCTGGAGGGCGCGCGCGACGGGCGCAGCGTCGCCGAGCTGATGGAGGCCGGCGCGGGCGTGCTCACCCGCGCACAGGTGATGGACGGCATCGCCGAAATGATCCACGACATCCAGGTCGAGGCCACGTTCCCGGACGGCACCAAGCTGGTGACCGTGCACCACCCGATCCGGTGAGTACATTAATTGGCTGGTCGTTCCGGCCGAGCGAAGCGAGTGCCGGAATCCATGCGCATCGACCGTGATCATAGGTTCCGGGTTCGCCGCTGCGCGGCATCCCGGAACGACGACGTCGAGAAACGGAGGCACCTCCCATGATCCCCGGCGAAATCATCACCCAGGACGGCGAGATCACACTCAATGCCGGCCGGCCGAGCGTGAAGCTCTCGGTCACCAACCGCGGCGACCGGCCGATCCAGGTCGGCTCGCACTATCATTTCTTCGAGACCAATCCGGCGCTGCAATTCGATCGGGCGAAGGCCCGCGGCATGCGGCTCGACATTGCGGCCGGCACCGCGGTGCGCTTCGAGCCGGGACAGACCCGGGAGGTCACGCTGGTCGCCTTGGCGGGGGACCGGAAAATCTACGGATTCCGCCAGGAGGTGATGGGACCGTTGTGATTGTCTTACAATTCGTGTATAGTAAGGAAAATGGTGAATTTCAAGGAAACCGAAAGATGCCGCATTACCAGGCAAAACTATCTTCGAAAGGCCAGCTCACGGTGCCGGGTCCAGTGCGCGAACATTTCGAGCTGAAGACCGGCGACATTGTCGACTTCTATGTCGACGAAGCGAACCGCACCGTCCGCATGGTTGCCAGAAATAAAAGCATCGTCGAGCTTGCCGGCACGCTGGACGCCTATCGATTGCCGGGCGGACATGCGGCGAGTATCCAGGAGATGAACGAGGCCGTTGGGGACTATCTGGCGGAAAAGCACGAAAGAATAAGCCGAGAATGGAATGAGTGGCGCGAGTTCCAGCAATGGAAGCAACGCCGCGACAAGAGGCGGCCCGGGTGATTGCGCTCGATACCAACGTACTGCTCAGGTTGTTCGTTCGCGATCAGCCGGAACAGGCGAAGGCCGTAACCAAGCTGCTCGCCGGTGCGGGACCGGCATCGGTGCGCGTCTCGACTATCGTCCTGGCGGAACTTGTCTGGACACTGCAACGTCGATATCGGCTTGAGAAGGGTGGTCTGATTGCGACGTTACAAAGCCTGTTGACTCGCTCGGAGCTCGAGCTTGAGGGGCGCGGCGCGGTCATGACGGCAATTCGCTGGTATGAATTGGGGAACGCGGACTTCGTGGATTATTTGATTGCCGCGCTCAATCGCGACGCCGGTGCGGCACCCACATTCACCTTCGATCGGGTGGCTGGCAGCCATTCGGCATTCTCGCTGCTTTCCTGAGAGGCGCTCCATGCCCACCAAGATGCCGCGGCGCGTCTATGCCGACATGTTCGGGCCCACGACGGGCGACAAGGTGCAGCTCGCCGACACCGATCTCATCATCGAGGTGGAAAAGGATTTCACCACCTACGGCGAGGAGGTGAAATTCGGCGGCGGCAAGGTGATCCGCGACGGCATGGGGCAGAGCCAGGTCGCCAATGCGGCGGGCGCGGTCGACACCGTCATCACCAATGCGCTGATCCTCGATCATTGGGGCGTCGTCAAAGCCGACGTCGGCCTCACCGACGGCCGCATCGCCGCGATCGGCAAGGCGGGAAATCCCGACGTGCAGCCGAACGTCTCGATCGTGATCGGCCCGGGCACCGAGGCGATCGCCGGGGAGGGCAAAATTCTCACCGCCGGCGGCTTCGACGCGCACATCCATTTCATCTGCCCGCAGCAGATCGAGGAGGCGCTGATGGCCGGCATCACCTCGATGCTCGGCGGCGGCACCGGCCCGGCGGAGGGCACCAAGGCCACGACCTGCACGCCGGGCCCGTGGCACATCGGACGCATGATCCAGGCCGCCGATGCCTTCCCGGTGAACCTCGGCTTTTCCGGCAAGGGCAATGCCTCGTTGCCGGCCGCGCTCGAGGAAATGATCGAGGCGGGCGCCTGCTCGCTCAAGCTGCACGAGGATTGGGGCACGACGCCGGCCGCCATCGACTGCTGCCTCTCCGTCGCCGACCGCTACGATATCCAGGTGATGATCCATACCGATACGCTCAACGAATCCGGCTTCGTCGAGGACACGATCGCCGCCTTCAAGGGCCGCACCATTCACGCCTTCCATACCGAAGGCGCCGGCGGCGGGCACGCGCCCGACATCATCAAGGTCGCGGGGCTCGCCAACGTGCTGCCGTCGTCGACCAATCCGACGCGGCCGTTCACGAAAAACACCATCGACGAGCATCTCGATATGCTCATGGTGTGCCATCACCTCGATCCGTCGATCGCCGAGGACCTGGCGTTCGCCGAGAGTCGCATCCGCAAGGAGACCATCGCGGCCGAAGATATTCTGCACGATCTCGGCGCGCTCTCGATGATGTCCTCCGACAGCCAGGCCATGGGCCGCATCGGCGAAGTGATCATCCGTACCTGGCAGACCGCCGACAAGATGAAGCGCCAGCGTGGAAGGCTGAAGGAAGAGAAGGGCGAGAACGACAATGCGCGGGTGAAGCGTTACCTCGCCAAATACACCATCAACCCGGCGATCGCGCAGGGTGTCTCCAAGCACATCGGCTCGGTCGAGAAGGGCAAGCTCGCCGATCTCGTGCTGTGGTCGCCGGCGTTCTTCGGGGTCAAGCCCGATCTGGTGATCAAGGGCGGCGCGATCGCGGCGGCGCCGATGGGCGATCCCAACGCCTCGATTCCGACCCCGCAGCCGGTGCATTACCGGCCGATGTTCGGTGCCTTCGGCAAGGCGCTCACCGCGACTTCGCTGGTGTTCGTGTCGCAAGCGGCGCTCGATCGCAACATCGGAGAGAAGCTCGGGGTCGAGAAGAAGCTCGTGGCGGTCGAGAACACGCGCGCGATCGGCAAGAAGGATCTGGTGCACAATTCCGCGACCCCGGCCATCACGGTCGACCCGGAGACCTACGAGGTCACCGCCGACGGCGAGCTCTTGACCTGCGCGCCGGCCGAAGTGCTGCCGATGGCGCAGCGGTATTTCTTGTTCTGACTGGAAACGCGCCGGAACGGGTAGATGCGGCGAGCGACAAAAATTCGGGCGGCAGGGAGCTTCGACGCAAGCGGGGCCGTCGACCGCGTCGTGCTCGATGCCGACGAGCGGCATCGCCGCCGCATCGTGCTCACTGGCGAGACGGGCACGCAATTTCTGCTCGACCTCGATCAGGCAGTGGCGCTGAAAGAGGGCGACGGGCTCGTGCTCGACGACGGCGCGATCGTGGCCGTCGCCGGCAGGCCCGAGCCGTTGGTGGAGATCGAGGCCCCGTCGCCGCTCGATCTCGTCCGGCTCGCTTGGCACCTCGGCAACCGCCACACCCAGGTGCAGATTGTCGGCACCAAGCTGCGCATCCGCCGCGATCGCGTGCTGGAAAGCATGCTCGCCGGGTTGGGCGCAAAGCTGACGCCGATCGAAGCACCATTCGAGCCGGAAGCCGGCGCGCATGCGCACGCGCAGGGCGAGTATGATCACGATTATGCGGACCATGAACATGGCGCGTGAAATCAAACATAGCCGCGTACTTGGGTTCGCTCCGCGTGCCGCAGATTCCGATCATCTCTCCGCTGCGGGGAGATGTCGGCCCGAAGGGCCGGGTGAGGGGGGACCGAGTTCTCCGGCGAGTCCCGCTCCCCCTCACCCCACCCCTCTCCCCAATGGGGAGAGGGTGAATGCCGCCGCGCCGCCTGAGCAGGGGGAGTGGGAGAATGCTACGGCGAGCTCCGAGTCTGCGGCCACGTTCGCGACGCCATCGGCACTTTATCGGCTGATGGCTTGGCTCTCGCCGGCGTATCCGGTCGGCGCCTTCTCCTATTCGAGCGGGCTCGAATGGGCGGTGGAAGCCGGCGATGTCAAAAATGCCGATGCACTCGCGGCCTGGCTCGCGGTGATCATCGGGGAGGGGAGCGGCTTCTGCGACGCCGTCCTGTTCGCGCATGCGCATCGTGCCGCCGCAGCCCGCGATGAGGACGCGCTGCGTTCGATTGCCGAACTCGGCGCCGCATTCGCGCCGTCGAAGGAGCGCCAGCTCGAGACGGTTGGGCAAGGCGGCGCGTTCCTCGAGGTGACGCGCGCCGCCTGGCCCTGCACCGCGCTCGACCGGCTGGTGCAGGCATGGCCGGGTCCCTATGCCTATCCTGTCGCGGTCGCGACCGCTGCCGCGGGCCACGGCATTGCGATCGAGCCGGCGCTCGGTGCTTATCTGCACGCGGTCGCAGCCAATCTCGTGTCGGCCGGCGTGCGCCTGATCCCGCTCGGCCAGACCGACGGTCAACGCGTGATCGCCACGCTCGAGCCTTTGATCGCAGCGACCGCGCGCCGCGCGCTCGCCACGGCGCTCGAGGACATGGGCGCCGCGGCGTTCCGCGCCGACCTTGCCAGCCAGCATCATGAGACGCAGTACACCCGGCTGTTCCGCAGTTGAGCGCCGCACCATTTTCCAGGAGCTCGCCTGATGACCAATCCTCACGGACCCTTGCGGGTCGGCGTCGGCGGTCCGGTCGGCTCGGGAAAAACCGCGCTGATGGATGCGCTGTGCAAACGCTTGCGCGAGCGCTACGAGATCGCCGCCATCACCAACGACATCTACACCAAGTGGGACGCGGAGTTCCTGGTGCGCTCGGGCGCGCTGCCGCCCGAACGCATCGCCGGGGTGGAGACCGGCGGCTGCCCGCACACCGCGATTCGCGAGGACGCCTCGATCAATCTCGCGGCAATCGCCGAGATGCGCCAAAAGTTTCCGCAGCTCGATCTGGTGCTGATCGAATCCGGCGGCGACAATCTCGCCGCCACGTTCTCGCCCGAGCTCGCCGATCTCACCGTGTACGTCATCGACGTCGCCGCCGGCGACAAGATTCCCTCCAAGGGCGGGCCCGGCATCACCCGCTCGGATCTCCTGGTCATCAACAAGATCGATCTTGCGCCGCATGTCGGCGCCTCGCTCGAAGTCATGGAGCGCGATGCCAAGCGCATGCGCGGCCCCCGCCCGTTCGTGTTCACCGATCTCAAGGTCGGGCGCGGCATTGACGCCATCGCGCGCTTCATCGAAGAGAAAGGCGGGCTCGGCGCGGCATGAGCCGAGCCGAAGGGGCACGCAGCATGAACCGATCCGCCGGCTCGCCGCGTCGCGCATCGACCCGCCCCCGCCCCCGCCCCGCATCGCGCGGCAGGCGCGGGAGCGCGCCGATCGTGTCGCTGGCAAAGCAGCGTGCAGCCCGTGACCGCCTCGAGGCGGCGCTCGCCCGCATCGGCGATCCCGAGGGCGAGGGCGCGCGCGCCTGCCTCACGGTTTACGCGCAATCCGCGCGCGTCGAGGCCGATGCGGCCGATGCACGCGCAAACTCCGAAATCTCCCTCGGCCCGCTCGGCGGCACGATCGTCAGCATCAAGGATCTGTTCGACGTTGAGGGCGAGCCGACGCGGGCCGGCTCGACGTTCCTCGCGCATGCAGCGCCCGCCGCACAGGACGCGCCGGTCGTGCGGCGGCTGCGGGCGGGCGGAGCCGTGATCGTCGCGAAGACCAACATGACGGAGTTCGCCTTCTCGGGGATCGGTCTCAATCCCCATTACGGCACGCCCGGCAATCCGGCGGACCGCAGCCGCATCCCCGGCGGCTCGTCTTGCGGAGCGGCCGTCGCGGTTGCGGACGCGATGTGCGAGATCGCGATCGGCACCGACACCGGCGGCTCGACGCGTATCCCGGCGGCATTGTGCGGCATCGTCGGCTTCAAGCCGAGCCAATGGCGCCTGCCGACGCAGGGGGCGTTTCCGCTGTCCTTCACGCTGGATTCCATCGGGCCCATGGCGCGCAATGTCGCCGATTGCGCCCTTGCCGACGCGGTGATGGCGGCGCAAGAGCCGCGTCCGCTCGAGCCGGCACGGCTCGCGGGCTTGCGGTTCGGCGTTGCGCAGGGCCTGCCCATGAAAGACCTCGATCGCGACGTCGCCCGCGAGTTCGCGGCGGCGACCGCGAGACTGCAATCCGCCGACGTTCGGTTGACCGAGGAGGCCTTTCCACAATTCGACGCCATGCTGGCGATCAATGCCAAAGGCGGATTCGCGCCTGCGGAAGCCTTCGCCGTCCATCGCGATCTCATCGCGAGCCATGGGCCCGAGTACGATCCCAATGTGCGGGCGAGAATCGAACGCGGTCGCGGGCTCTCGGCGGCCGATTACGTGCTGATGTCGCGCGAGCGCGCGCGGCTCATCCGGGAAATCGACGCGCGGCTCCAGGAGCTCGATGCGCTCGTGATGCCGACCACCGCGATCGTCGCGCCGAAGATCTCGGAAGTCTCAACGCCCGAGACGTTCGGCCAAAACAACATGATACTGCTGCGCAACACCGCGCTCGCGAATTTCTTCGATCTGTGCGCGATCTCGCTGCCGCTGCCGCGGCACGCCGGCCTTCCGGTGGGACTGATGCTGGTTTCCCGCAACGGCCAGGACCATCGCCTGTTCGCCATCGCGGCGGCAGTCGAGCAGCTTTTGGCGTTCTGATCTGAAGCCAGCGCGAATGGAGTTGAACCATGTGGCCAGATCGTCGTCTGCTCGACCTGTTGCAGATCGAGCACCCCATCGTCCAGGCGCCGATGGCGGGCGCGATGGATTGGGAGCTTGCCGCCGCCGTCTCGCAGGCGGGCGGGCTCGGATCGCTGCCGTGCGCGATGCTCAACCCGAAACAGGTTCTCGAGCAAGTCGAAAAGATCCGCGGCCGCACCGACAAGCCGATCAACATCAATTTTTTCTGTCACCAGCCGCCGAAGGCGGACAATGCGCGCGAAGCGGCTTGGCGCGATCGCCTGGCGTCCTATTACCGCGAGCTCGGGCTCGATCCCCATGCCGCGGTGAATGCGCCGAGCCGCGCGCCGTTCAATGCCGAGATGTGCGAAATTCTCGTCGAGCTCAAGCCGAAAGTGGCGAGCTTTCATTTCGGCCTGCCCGAGACGCCGCTGGTCGCGCGGGTCAAGGCGGCAGGTTGTCTGGTCTTCAGCTCGGCAACCACGGCGGCCGAGGCGCGCTGGCTCGCGGAGCGCGGCGCCGACGCCATCATCGCGCAGGGCTACGAGGCGGGCGGCCACCGTGGCATGTTCCTGACCGAGGATCTCGCCGCCCAGGTCGGGACCTTCGCCCTGGTACCGCAAGTCGTGGATGCCGTGACGGTGCCGGTGATCGCCGCCGGCGGAATCACCGATGCGCGCGGCATTGCCGCGGCATTCGCGCTCGGCGCCGCCGGCGTGCAAATGGGAACCGCATTCCTGTTCTGCCCGGAGGCGAAGATTTCCGCCCCGCACCGGGCGGCGTTCAAGAGCGCGCGCGATGATGCGACGGTGCTCACCAATCTCATGACCGGGCGGCCGGCGCGCGGCGTCTACAATCGGTTGATGCGCGATCTCGGCCCGATATCCGACATCGCGCCGCAGTTTCCGCTGGCGGCGGCCGCGGTCGCGCCGCTGCGCGCCAGTGCCGAGGCGCAAGGTTCCGCCGACTTTTCACCCTTGTGGTCCGGGCAAGCGGCGGCGCTCGGTCGGGAAATGCCGGCGCGCGAGCTGCTGGCAAGACTCTCCGCCGAGGCACGCCGGCATCTCAGCCGGCTCGGTGCCGCCGCGGTTTGAATAGATGCCGCGAATCGGGATTTCTTGTGAAAGGTTCCGGCGCCTCGTCCCGTTCCCGGGTTTCTATAGCGCAACGCCGAAATGCGATGTGCCCGTAGTGCGGTTCTCTATTCGGCAGACTTGGAAATCCGCAGGCCCGCACGCCCACTCCGAACCCTGCCATAGCACGCTTGCCAGATTTGATGGCGTTGCTCGCGAGTCAGGTTCAATTGCTTCGACCAATAGTCTTGTTCCGCGCGACTGAGGCTTCGCACGTCTTCGCATGTGACTGCCTGAACCGGGGCAGTGCCCGCGCAAATCAGCAGTACGGGTGCCGTGAACATCATGAATTTACGCAAGGTCAGCATTCGCTCGCTCCCCAGGCGAATCGAATCGGAGCATCCGACATCGACTTTCATGAGCAAGCGACATCGTTCGAGCAGAGTCGAGCCGTGGTGCAGGGAGGCGAGGGGAAATTCACAACTTATTGGGCGCAATGGTATTATCGAACCCAGGGCCCTTGCTCGCAGGTTCCGCTTGACGCCTCAGTCGGCTGGGGTTCACTTCGCAACGGGGACGGGGCCACGACATGGAACAGGGAGGCCCCTCATGACCGCTTTGATGGTCAGGTGCCCAAGCACGGGTCGTGAAGTTTCCACGGGAATCGACACGGACGGCATTGACCGGTTGCCCAAGGTCGGCACTCGGATGCGGTGCCCCCTGTGCGGCGATGAGCATTTCTGGACCAGCAGAGACGTATGGTTCGCGGAATCGGCCCGCGAGCTTCACGAGCCGCGATCCTAGGAAGCGGACGGCGCTCCTGCTGGATGACTTCGTGGGGTGTTGAAGGCGCCGCGGATGCGCTGGTCGGTGGCCGCGACGATCTCGCCATCGAACACGAATCCGGCGCAGAGCGGGCACGTGGCGGCCCTACGCGGCCCGAAACGGAGCTCTCTACATGAACGGTCCACCCATTGAGAACTATGAGGCTTTGGACGCAGGCGCCCAGATCGGCAATCGAGGCGCAAAGGGGGTTGTAACGCTGCTCACCGAGCGCGGGCTCGTCGCGATCTCGATGAAGCGCCCTGTGATGGAACAGCTGCGCCGTAGCATCGAGCGTGAGCTGAACGAAAACCCCATTCCCAGCGCAGATGCCGACAGAGAAATATCATGATCAAGCCACAGGACGATAGTTTGGGAGTCGCCGCGCCACTTCGAGGCAGAAAACGGCGATGACGCAAACTACGGAATGATGGATGAGGCTTGCGTTGCAAGACTCGGATAGAAATCCATATTGGTAATCCTGCCGTGGTGCTCCGAAATGCGGGAACCGAAATTCCCGGCCAGTTGTTACCATTGTCTACGTGGCCGCTTGGGAGGGGCGGCCCGTCCGAAGCTGACAAAGGAGGCCCGAATGAAAACGCTTGCTTCGATCCTGCTGCTTGCGGCCGGTCTCACGGCTTTTCCCGCGCTTGCGGGTTCCCTGAGCACGACCGACACGCCGGTTGTGCTTGCGGGCGGCCAGTTCTGCGTCGGTCCGGCCTGCGTCGGTCGTGACCGCGACCGTGACGATTGGCGGTACAGGCATCGTCGTGGGTATGGTTACGACCGCGAATACGGTTGCCGCGACGTGACCATCCGCAGAGACGACGGGAGCGTGACCCACGTTCGCCGCTGCGACTGACCTCGCGGCAATGATATCGGGCCAAGTCGGAATCATGCGACTTGGCCCGATTTTGTTTTCTTCCATTCGATCGATCGCGCCTCAAATCGATGGCCGCAAAAGGAAGCCGCGGCCCGCGAGGGACCCCCGCACGACCCCGAGGAAATCCTACAAACGTTCCCAATCAGCCACGGATCCGGAACATCACGCGAGGGCGTGATCGAGTGCCCGGCTGACGGCTTCTGGCTCTTCCTTGATGACAATCAGCAGCACGCGGGCAGGGCCCTCGGGCTTGCGGCGGCCCTGCTCCCAATCTCGAATCGTACCTTGCGGAATCCCAAACCGCTTTGCGAAGGCCGCTTGGCTAAGGCCGAGCCGTGTGCGGATGCCGCGCACGTCGACATCGGCGGGGACGTGGACGCGATAGGTGTCAGGCGCTGCCTGACCGCGGGCGATGGCGCGGGCTTCCTTGGCAGCCTTGATCAAGCGCTTGCCAAACTTGCTCATCTGACCCTCCTCACCTTTCTCTTCACTCCGACGCGATAATCGTCGGCCAGACCGCCCAAGATCGATTTCAATTCGTTGCGCTCGACCTGGGACAGGTTTGCCCGCTCACCCTTCGAGAACACCAGGAGCAGGAACACCGGGACATCTTCTCCGCCGTAGTATGTGACGACGCGATAGCCGCCGCTCTTTCCTTTTCCACGCCCTGCGATGCGAACCTTCCTGGCACCTCCGGTTCCGGGCATCGGGTCGCCGGCGAGCGGATGCCTGGACACATACTCCACGATTTTCGTCCGGCCCGCCTCGGATAGGCCCGCGCGCCGGGCATCCGCGAGGAAAGCGGGCGTCTCGATGATGACGTGCATGCGTGGACGTACGGCAATGCCGTATAAAGCTCAAGGCTTTTTTCGGTTCCGCTCGGCTCGGGGATTCCAATATTTATTGGGAATCGATCGACACACGTGGGGCTGCTCTTCTTAAGTCATTGATCTTCCGCGCACATACTCTCAGGATCGATCTCAAATGCCGGTCTGGCAGGGCCGCACCTGAGCGCAACCAAAATTTTGGTGGGATCGTCACGAGGCGCCGCTGGATCGCGGCGCCTCATTCCCTATAGATGAGGGGCGATGCACCGGCGGGGGCTAGGGGCGGATGTGGTCGATTCCTTTGAACGTCGTGGTCCAGGGCGTTCTCACCGGCCTGGTGTATGGTCTCATGGCCGTCGGCCTCTCCGTGATCTTCGGCGTGGTGCGCGTCGTCAATTTCGCCCATGGCGAGCTCACATTGGTCGCCATGTATGCGGCGTTCCTGGTGTTCCAGACGCAGGGCTTGGACCCGCTGTTGGCATTGATCCCGATCGCGGCGGTGTTCTTCTGCCTCGGCTATCTGTTGCAATCGTTCCTGATCAATCCGTTCGTCGGTCGTCCCGAGCATGAGCAATTCATTCTCCTGGTCGGGCTTGCCATCATCGTGAACGGATTGCTGATGATCTTCGGGCCCGACGCGCGCCCGGCCGGTGTTTCGTACGGGTTCGGCAGTTACCTCGTCGGTCCGCTCATTCTCGACAAGGTCCGGGTGTTCGCCGCGCTCGCGGCGCTCGCCTTCGCGTGCGGATTGTTCGCGTTCTTCCGCTACACCAGGATCGGAACCGCGATCCGGGCCTGCGCCGACAACCTGCTCGGCGCTGCCGTCGTGGGTCTTCACGTCAAGCGGCTCTACGCCCTCACCTTCGGCATCGGGCTCGCCTGCGTCGGTGCGGCCGGCGCGCTGATGGTGACCATCGCCGATGCGGCGCCGGGCCTCGCCCCGGCCTATACGCTGCTCGCGTTCACCATCGTCATCATCGGCGGGCTCGGGTCGATGGCCGGCGCGCTCTTGGGCGGCGTGCTGATCGGGGTCTCCGAGGCGCTGGCCGAGTTCCTCGCCGCACCCTCGATGAAAAGCATGTTCTGGTTCGGCCTGCTGATCGCGGTGCTGGTGCTGCGCCCGCAGGGCCTGCTCGGACGCCGGGCGTGAGCGCGCCGTGGAGGGATACGCCGCTGCGCGGGCGCGTGCTCGCCGCGCTGTTGCTCGCTGCATTTTTGGCCGCGCCGCTGATCGCCGACCGCTATCTGCTCAGCGTGCTGATCCTGGTGCTGTATTTCGCCTACGTCGGCCAGGCCTGGAATCTGCTGATGGGCTTCGCCGGGCAATTGTCGCTCGGGCACGCGCTCTATCTCGGCATCGGCGCCTATGTGGCGGCGGCGCTCTGGATCCATTTCGGCGTCGGGCCGTGGCTCGGCGTCTTTGCCGCGATCCCGGTCGCGGCGCTCGGCGGGGCGTTCATCGGCTGGCTCAGTTGGCGGTTCAGCATCGAGGGCGTGTATTTCGCGCTGCTCACCATCGCGTTCGCCGAGTTCGCCCGCATCGGCTTCGATCATTGGGATTTCACCGGCGCCTCCGCCGGATTTTTCCTCCCGATCGGCGGGGAGGCGGCGAAATGGTGGAACCTCGCCGGCGGTCCGCTGCTGTTCTATTACGTCGCGCTCGCGCTCGCGACGGGAGCCGCCGCGCTCATCGCCTGGCTGCGGCGTTCGGCACTGGGTTATCGCTGGCTCGCGGTGCGCGAGGATGCGGAGGCGGCGCGCGCGCTCGGGATCAACATATTCCGCGCCCGAATGGCGGCGATCCTGATCTCGTCGAGCATGACGGCGGTCGGAGGCGTGTTCTACGCGTTCTATTACCGCAATCTGTTTCCGGCCCAGGTGTTCGACATCGGCCGTTCGATCGAATTGATCCTGGCGCCCATCATCGGCGGGCTCGGCACGATCTTCGGCTCGATCGTCGGCGCACTGATCCTCACCCCGCTCGGCGAGTTGCTGATCGCCGCCACGGAACGTCTCGGCCTCAACGCGCCCGGCACCAAGGCGGCGTTCTACGGGGTCACGCTGATGGTCGTCATCTGGTTGCGGCCCAACGGCGTATGGCCGTGGCTCGCCGGCGTGCTCGGGATCCGGAGCAAAGGCCCATGACGCCGCAGTTGGCGATCGAGGGCGTGAGCAAGCGCTTTCGCGGATTGCGCGCGGTCGATCGCGTCAGCTGCGCAATGCTGCCCGGACAGATCCTTGCGGTGATCGGCCCCAACGGCGCCGGCAAGACCACGTTGTTCAATATGGTCGCCGGCGTGCTGCGTCCCGACGAGGGCGCCATCACGTTCGCGGGCGAGCGGATCGACGGCCGACGCCCGGACCAGATCGCGCGCCGCGGCATCGGCCGCACCTTCCAGAATGCGCGCCCGTTCCCGACGCTCTCGGTCGAAGACAACGTCATCATCGGCGCGCTGCCGCACGCCAAAAATATGGAGGAAGCGCTGGAGAGCGCACACCAGGCGATCTGGCAGCTCGATCTGTTCTCAAAACTCCGCCAGCCGGCTTCCGCGCTCGCGCTGCCGGACCGCAAACGCCTCGAGCTTGCGCGCGCGCTCGCCGCTCGGCCGAAATTGCTGCTGCTCGACGAAGTCATGGCCGGGCTGCGGCCGGCCGAGACCGACCAGATGGTCGCGCTGCTGCGCGAGCTCAACCGCACGACCGGAATGACCATCCTGCTGATCGAGCATGGCATGCGCGCGGTGATGGCGCTCGCCTCCCGCATCCTGGTGCTGCACCACGGCGCGGCGATCGCCGACGGCACGCCGGAGGAAGTGGTGCGCGATCCCGCCGTGATCGAATCCTACCTCGGCGCGGAGTCGTTCTAGATGCTGCTCGTCGAGAACCTCGATCTGTTCTACGGCGCCGCTCAGGCGCTCGACCGCGTTTCGCTCTCGGTCGACGGCGGATCGATCGTCGCCATCGTGGGCGCCAATGGCGCCGGCAAGACTTCGCTGATCAAGACCATCGCCGGCATGCATCGTCCGGCTCGCGGCAGCATCAGGTTCCGCGGGACCGAGATCGGCGGCTTGCCGAGCCACCGCGTGTGCAATCTCGGCATCGGCCAGGTCGCACAGGGCCGGCAGATCTTCCCGAGCCTGAGCGTGAACGAGAATCTAGAGATCGGGGCCATGCTGCCGCGTGCCCGGGCGCTGCGCGCGCAGAATCGCGAGCGGGCATTCGCGCTGTTCCCCAGCCTCGCCCAGCGGAGCCGGCAATCGGCCGGCACGTTTTCGGGCGGCGAGCAGCAGATGCTCGCGATCGGCCGTTGCCTCATGGGCGCCCCGGAGCTCGTCATGTTCGACGAGCCTTCGCTGGGGCTGGCGCCGAACGTGGTTCACGACGTGCTGAAAGCCATCCGCGAGCTCAACATCGACGGGCTGACCTGCGTGCTGGTCGACCAGAACGTCGCGGTCTCGCTGAAGCTTGCAAGCCGGGCCTACGTGCTCGAAACCGGCCGCATCACGCTGAGCGGCACGGGCTCGGCGCTGCTGGCGCACGATCGGGTGCGCCAGTCCTATCTCGGGCTATAGTTGGGAGTTCTACCGCCGCACCAGGCCCGCAAGCCCGAACAGCCGCAAGGTCAGCGGTGAATCGGGAAAGAGCCTGCGCAACAGCTTCGAAGTTTCGGGCTTCGAGGGCCGGTTGGGCCGCGGCGGACGGGCGAGAGTGCGGGCCAGTTGCGCTTCGGAAATGCCGGTCAACCCGTAGGGTGCGAGCGGCACTTCGCCGAGTACTTCCTCGTCGGGGGCGGGAACCTGGATGGACGGGGTGCGCAAAACAACCTCCCTGGGCGAATGAGCCGCGTTGCCCGCGGTCCGAGGCCGATAACGCGCGAGAACGCCCGGAGTTCCGGCGGATAGGTGAGCTTGCGAGCTTCTAGCCGATTCGAGCTATTTTCCCTTGCGCTGGGTCAATTAGCAGCAGCCCGGAGGACCGGCCTGCCGCCCTCGTTCGAGCGCCCGGTCCGATCCGGCGCTCGTTTGCGGCCGCATAGCTGCTCGCGGCCGGGTCACGACGCCCGATGCGACCACCTGCCGCTCGGCTTCGGCAGGATGCTCGAGCAATCGAGAAACCGCAAAGGCGCTCCGCTATGCGGTGCGCCCATGTTGGTGTATATCCTGCAGCGCCGATCAAGCAGGTTATCGGGAGGAAAACGATGGCAGCAACGAGAATTACGCGCCGTACCGCATTGAAGTCGGCGGCGCTCGCCAGTGCGTCCATTCTGGCCGCCCCGTATGTCAGGACCAGCTACGCCGCAGGCAAGCTCACGCTGGGCTGCTGGGATCATTGGGTCCCGGGCGCGAACAATACGCTGTCCAAGTTGTGCAGCGAATGGGGCGCCAAGAACAGCGTCGACGTCCACATCGACTACATCACCTCGGTGGGCGACAAGGATCTGCTGACCGCCAGCGCCGAAGCACAGGCGCGGACCGGTCACGACATCATGTCCCAACGGGCATGGCAGGTCGCCGTGCATCGGCGCGTGCTCGAGCCGCTCGACGACATCGTCAAGAACCTCATTCAGAAGTACGGCCCGATCAGCCAGGTCTCCGAATATCTGGCCAAGCACGACGGCGTGTGGCGCGGCATCCCGACCACCGTAGGCAGCCAGGTCAAGCCGTGCTGCTCGCGGATCGACCTCTATAAGCAGCACTGCAATCTCGACCTCACGCAGATCTTTCCGGCCAACGACAACCGCGACCAGAAGCTGGTCGACAGCTGGAACTGGGATCTCTATCTCAAGACCGCCGAGCAATTGCACAAAGCGGGCTTCCCGGTCGGACTGCCGATGGGCCAGACCAGCGACGCGATCGATTGGGTCGGCGCCTTGTTCCGCTCCTACGGCTCGATGATGATCGACGAGAAGGACAACATCAAAGTCAATTCCGACGAAACCCGGGCGGCGCTCGAATACCTGAAGAAGCTGATGCCGTTCAATCCGAAGGAGGTCTACGCCTGGGACGATGCCGGCAACAATCGCTGGCTGATCACCGGCAAGGGTTCGAGCATCATGAACCCGCCGAGCGCCTGGAGCGTCGCCAAGAAGGACAATCCCAAGGTGGCGGAGAACTGCTGGACCCACGACATGCCGCGCGGACCCAAGGGCCGCTACGTCGGGCAGCTGCCGTTCTTCTACAGCGTGTGGAGCTTCTCGGCCAACAAGTCGGCCGCCAAGGACCTGCTGGTTTACATCTCCGAGAAGGAATCCGCCCGCCAGCTGGTAGCGGCGTCGAACGGCTACGACCTGCCGTCGTTCAACAGCTTCTACGATTTCGACACGTGGAAGACCGTCGAGCCGCCGCTCGGCACCGTCTACAATTACCCGCCGCGCGGCGACGAGCAGACCAGCATCACCGGGTTCCCGGCGCGGCCGGACGTCGCTTCCCAGATCTACAACCAGGCGGTCCAGACCGTCATGGTGTCGAAGGTCACCCAGGGCGGCGAGCCGATCGACAAGGTCGTCAAATGGGCGGAAACGGAGCTGGAGGGCTTCTTGCGCGCGTGATGGCGCGCAAACCTGCCTTCGAGCGGGCCGGGGAGGGGCGCGAACCCTAGCCACAGGGTGCGCGTTTCCTCTCCGGCTGCCTCGAACAACGATAAGGATCCGCCGGCTCCGGCGGCGGAATCATCGGGAGCTGACGCGCATGGCCGACGTGGCCCGGCAATCCGTGACCCTCGCTCAGGCGGTCCGCTCGCGCAGGGCGGGCAAGACGACGCTGCACCGGGTCATGCGGCAGCGCACCACCACGGCGGTGCTGATGTGCCTGCCGCTCATCGCCATCGTCGGCTGCCTGATCATCTACCCGGCGTTCTATTCGATCTATCTGTCGATGCTGAACAAGGCCCAGACCAAGTTCATCGGGCTCGGCAATTTCGTATTCCTGCTCGGGCGCGATACGTTCTGGATGGTGGCGGAGCAATCGGCGATCTTTGCGCTCACCGCCGTGTTCTTCAAGGCACTGATCGGGCTGATCACCGCCCACCTCGTCAACAATCTGCCGACCAAGGGCCAGCGCAAATGGCGCGGCATGCTGCTGGTGCCCTGGGTGATCCCGCTGGCGCTCTCCACGCTGAGCTGGTGGTGGCTGTTCGATCCGACCCATAGCGCCTTCAACTGGCTGATCGATCAGTTCGGCGGCCAGGAAGTGCCGTGGCTCAGCGATCCGTATTGGGCGCGGTTCTCGGTCATCCTGGTCAATGTCTGGTACGGAGCGCCATTCTTCCTGATCATGTACCTGGCGGCGCTGAAATCGGTGCCGGGCGAGCTCTACGAGGCGGCCGAGATCGACGGGGCGAGCGCCTGGCAGCGGTTCCTGCACATCACGCTGCCGATGATGCGCAACATCCTCGCCATCACCGTGCTGTTCTCACTGATCGTCACGTTCGCAAATTTCGACATCGTGCGGATCATGACCGCGGGCGGACCACGCAACATGACCCACATGTTCGCGACCTACGCGTTCAAGCTCGGCATCGAGTCCGGCGACATCCCGCTCGGCGCCTCGGTGTCGCTGTTCATGTTCCCGATCCTGGCCCTCTCGGCGGTGTTCATCCTGCGCGGCGTGCGCAAGCGCGGGAGGGAAATCGGATGACGACGACGACGGCAAACACCTCGGTCCCCGCGGTCGCGGGCCGGCGGCTCGCGAGCGTCCAGCGCAGCCGGCGCTGGGCGCTGATCCTGTCCTACGTGTTCCTGGTGATTTTCGCGATCTTCTTCCTGGCGCCGCCGTACTACATGATCGTGACCGCGCTCAAATCCAACGCCGAGATCGCGCGCATGGCGACCAGCCCGTGGTGGATCGCCGATGGGGTGACCTTCGAGCATTTCCGCACCCTGATCGGGGAGACCGACTTCCTGATCTATTTCAAGAATACCGCGATCGTCACGGTCTGCGTCGTGGTCATCACCATGGTGGTGAGCGTGCTCGCCGCCTATTCGCTCGGCCGGATGAAATTCTGGGGTTCCGGCGTGCTCGCCACCGGCATCTTCCTGACCTATCTGGTCCCGGATTCGCTGCTGTTCATCCCGCTGTTCCAGATCGTGCGCGGGCTGGATCTGCTCAACTCCTACTGGGGCATGGTGCTGGTGTATCCCACCCTCACGGTGCCGTTCTGCACCTGGATCATGATCGGCTATTTCGCGTCGATCCCCAAGGAGCTCGACGAGGCGGCGATGATCGACGGCGCCAACCACCTGCAGATGCTCACCCGGATCTTCATCCCGGTGGCGCTGCCGGGGATCATCGCGGCCACCATCTTCGCCTTCACGGTTTCCTGGGCCGCCTTCGTCTATCCGATGGCGTTCCTCTACAGCTCGGATCAGCAGGTGCTCACGGTCGGCACCGTGACCAGCCTGATCCGCGCCGACGTCTACCAATGGGGCATGCTGATGGCCGGCGCGCTCATCGCCGCGGCGCCGCCGCTGATCATCTACGCTTTCCTGATGGACTACTACATCGCCGGTCTCACCGCCGGCGCAACCAAGGGATAATCACGGCGGCGAATGATCGCCGTGGCGCCAGAGGGTGGAGTGCAAAATGGCTGAGGTCGCGCTGCGGAACGTGTCGAAGAAATACGACGAGGTCGAAGCGGTACGCAACGTCAACCTCGAAATTCCCGATAAGGAGTTTCTGGTGCTGGTCGGCCCCTCCGGCTGCGGCAAGAGCACCACGCTGCGCATGATCGCCGGCCTGGAGGAAGCCTCGGGCGGCGAGATCTTCATCGGCACCGAGAAGGTCAACGACGTCCCGCCCAAGGACCGGGACATCGCCATGGTGTTCCAGAATTACGCGCTGTATCCGCACATGACCGTGTTCGAGAACATGTCGTTCGGGTTGCGGCTGCGGCGGGTGCCCAAGAGCGAGATCCGCGAGCGGGTCGAGCACGCGGCGAAAATCCTCGACATCACCGATCTGCTGCAGCGCCGGCCCAAGCAATTGTCCGGCGGCCAGCGCCAGCGCGTCGCCATGGGCCGCGCCATCGTCCGCAATCCCAAGGTGTTCCTGTTCGACGAGCCGCTGAGCAATCTCGACGCCAAGCTCAGGGTGCAGATGCGCACCGAAATCAAGCGCGTGCACCAGAAGGTCAAGACCACCACCGTCTACGTCACCCACGATCAGGTCGAGGCGATGACGCTCGCCGACCGGGTCGTGGTCATGAACGGCGGCCGCGTCGAGCAGATCGGCACGCCGAACGATCTCTACCACAAGCCCAAGACCCGGTTCGTCGCGGGCTTCATCGGCTCGCCGACGATGAACTTCATCCCGTGCGGCCTGCAACAAAACGGCGCCAGGCTCAGCCTGCAGATCTCCGACAAGCTGTCGTTCCCGGTGCCGGAGACCCGGGCGCCGAGGTACAAGGGGCTGGTCGGCAAGGAGCTGGTGCTGGGGCTGCGGCCCGAGCACATCACCGAGCCGCGCGGCGAGCAACGAGACGCCGCTTCCGAGTTCACGGTCCCGCTCGACGTCGTCGAGCCGATGGGCATGGAGACCATGGTGTTCTTCACCGTGAAGGGCATCGAGGTGTGCGGCCGGGTCGAGCCGTCGAGCGCGAAGGGCCCGGGCGAGCCGATGCGGCTCCACGCCAATCTCAACCACATGCACCTGATCGATCCGGCAACCGACATGGTGCTGTGAGCTGTCATGCCCGGCCCCGGATCAAGTCCGGGGCAGGCTCGTGCCGGGCATCCACGATTTGAATCCGTGCAACGAAAGCGTGGATGGCCGGGACAAGCCAGGACAAGCCCGGCCATGACGGGATCATTCAGATCGGCGCGTCGGCGGCGACCCATTGGGTCCGCGGCCGCCACGGCAGGCGCTTGAGCAGCGAATTCTTCATGCGGCTGAGATGCCGCATGCGAATCGAGCGATAGAACACCCGCTGCCGCACCTGCCGCCGTTGCGTCTTGCAGTGCAGCAGGGCGTAATCGAGGCTGTGGGGAAAGCGGTAGCCGCGGCGCACGCCGGTGAGATATTCGTTGAGCCGCATGGTCCAGCGCAGGTGCGGCAGGTTCCGCAGCATCCGGAACTGATCCTCCCACAGAATGGTCAGTCCTTGTTGCTGGAGATCGACGTTGCGCGGGTGAGCGAGCCGATCGCCCGGCAGCCACACGTTGAGCCGCGGCAGCTGGCAGGCGTCGATGTCGAGCGCTTCCATCATCTGCAGGATTTTGGGCAAGCCGCGCAGGACCCGCGCGGTCGGCAGCTCGTCGGGATCGAGAAAAAAAATCAGCCGGCCGCGGCACAACGATTTCATGTAGTTGCGCTGGGCGGCGAAATTCTTGCCGAGCGCGCGCTGAAAGAACCGCAGCGGCATCGTGGCCTCGAACTCGCGAACCGCCGCAATGAACTCCGCATCGGAGAAATCGTCGACGACCACGATCTCGTCGATCACGTCGAGCGCCGGCACCAAGGCTTCCATCAGCCAGCGGAACTCGGCGGTCTCGTTGTGGGTCATCAGCGCGACGCTGATCGCTGCCATGCGGTTTTCAGCCTTTGGTCACGGCCAAGCCGCATTCGATCACGTGATCGACGAGCGCGCGCGGGGTGTGATGGCGCAGCACATGCTCGCGCGCGGCGATGGCCATCCGCTCGAGCTTTTCCTTGTCGCCCAGCGCGGTTTCGACCGCGTGCACCAGTCCGCCGCGCTCGGGATGATAGTAGATCACGTGCCGGCCATCGAGCAGCGGCCGGTGCAGCTCGACGGTGGGATAATTCAGCACGGGCACCGTTAGGCACTGCGCGGCCTCGGATGTGCGAAAGCACTCCCAGCTGAAACCCGAGGGCGACCAAGCGAGCCAGGCGCGCGCGAGCCGGCGCCGAAATTCCTCCGGCGGCAGTCGCTGGGGCGGAGCGTCAACCTTGACGCCGCGCCTCGCCAATTCTTCGAGCTCCGCCATGCCGGTACGGCGGACCCAGGAATTCTCCGCGACATTGCCGCTGAAGAATACGTCGACGGTCTTTGCCGGAAACTCGTCCTGCGGCGGCAAGCCGGTGTCGATTGCGGGCGACGGCAACGCGATCGGCCGGATCTTTGCCAGGCGCTGTTGCCAGCGCGGCTGCCGCCGGATGCGGCGGGTCGGCAATCTTGGATGCAGCGAATGACACAGGATGTGCCAGCGATCGACTGGCAGCTCGCGCTTGAAGACGACATCGGCTTGGTCGAGCAGAAAGAAATTGTGCCGGCCCATGATGAAGGCGTCGTTCATGTCGAGCACGACGAGCGGCACCGGGATGGAGACGAAGCGCAGCCAGCTTGTGCCGAACCCGCGGCTAAGCGCGGCAAGCGGCCGCGTCGGCTCGGCTACGAGCGCGCGCAGCCAATTGCGGGGATGCCAGGGGCTGCGCAGGCCCATGTAGGCGACGACCAGATCGTAGCGCCCGGCCCGCACGTCGGCCATCGCCCGCAGCAATCGCGGGGCGGTGCAGTCGAAATATTGCGATCTACCGAGCAGGGGCGAACGGCCTCCGGTCCACAACAGCGTGGTGCGCTCGGGATATTCGTCTTTCACGTAATGGAAGTCGCCGATCTCGAGGATTCGCGCCGACGCCGGCATGGCTTTGCTCACGCGATCCGCCTCGGCACGAGCTCATCGCGCCTTCACGTTGCCGACCGGCGGCCCGATCGTCACCGCGAGCTTGCCGATTCCGTCGATCTCGGCTTCGAGCTTGTCGCCCGCGACCGTCGCCCCGACGCCCGACGGCGTGCCGGTGAAGACGACGTCGCCGGCGGCGAGCGCCACTTGCTGCGAGAGCTTGGCGATGATCTCCGGCACGCTCCAGATCAGCTGCTCGAGGTCCCCGTCCTGGCGCAATGCGCCATTGACCGCAAGCCGGATGCGGCCCTTGGCCGGATGCCCGATTTGCACGGCCGGTTTGAGCGCGCCGCAAGGCGCCGAAGCATCGAACGCCTTGCCGATCTCCCATGGGCGCTTGACGTCGCGCGCGGCGATCTGCAGGTCCCGGCGCGTGAGGTCGATCCCGACCGCATAGCCGTAGACGAGGTCGAGCGCGCGCTCGGGCACGACATCGCGCCCGCCGCCCTGGAGCGCCACGACCAGCTCGACCTCGAAATGCAAGTCCTTGGTCAGCGCAGGGTAGGGGATGCTCGCTCCATCGGGCACCAGCGCGTCGGCGGGCTTGGCGAAGAAGAACGGCGGCGCGCGCTCGTCCTGGCCCATTTCGCGAATGTGCTCGACGTAATTGCGCCCCACGCACCACACGCGTCGGACCGGAAACAGCCGATCCGATCCGGCGACCGCGAGCGCGGGCTGCGGCGGGGGATCGATCACATAGCGGTTATCCGCGCTCATCAGCTCGCTCCTCGTCGCATCCCGAGCGGCCGGATCTTCAAGCCGACGCGGCGCCCACCGCGATCGGCTCGCGCGCGGGCGCCTGGTCCTTGAGCTGGAGCCGATAGAACGAGGCGTAGCGGCCGCCCTTGCGCAACAGCTCCTCGTGCCGGCCGGACTCGACCACGGCGCCATTCTCGACCACGAGAATGCGGTCGGCATGCATGATCGTCTGCAGACGGTGGGCAACAACCAACGTGGTGCGGCCTTGGCACAAGCGGCCCATGGCATCCTGGACCTGGCGCTCGGATTCGCTGTCGAGCGATGCGGTCGCCTCGTCGAGCAGGATGATGGGCGCGTCCTTGATCAAGGCGCGCGCGATCGCGATCCGCTGGCGCTGGCCGCCGGAAAGCTGCAGGCCGTGCTCGCCGACCGGGGTGTCGTAGCCTCGCGGAAAGCTCATGATGAAATCGTGGGCGTGCGCGGCCTTGGCGGCGGCGAGGATCGCCTCCTCCGGCGCGCCGAGCCGGCCGAACGCGATATTGTCGCGAATCGACCCGCCGAACAGATGCACGTTCTGGCCGACATAGCCGATCTGCCGGCGCAGCGAGCGGCGCGAAACCGCCAGGATGTCCTGACCGTCGATGGTGATGCTGCCCGCCTGCGGCTCATAGAAGCGCAGCAGCAGCGCGAGCACCGTCGACTTGCCGCCGCCCGAAGGACCGACCAGCGCCGTGATCCTTCCCGGATCGGCCACCAAGCGCATGTCGCGGATGACCGGCTCGTCGGCACGATAGGCGAAGCGCACGTCGGCGAACTCGATCCGCGCCTGTTTCAGGCGCAGCGGCGGCTTGCCGTCCTCGATCGGCTCGGTCGGCGCCCCGTCGATCAGCTCGAACAGGATTCTCACGCCGAACAGATTGCTGTGCAGGTCGAGATTGAGCCGGGCGAGGCGCTTGGCCGGTTCATAAGCGAGCAGGAATGCGGCGATGAACGAGAAGAACTCCCCCGGGGTGGCCCCGGTCACGATGACGCGATAGCCGCTGTAGACCATCGCAAATGCCACGGCAACTCCGCCGAGCGTCTCCATCAGCGGGCTCAGACGGTTCGACACGCGCGCCATCACGTTGGATTCATGCTCGATCACATTCACCGTGCGATCGAGCCGCTGCAGCATCGCCTCTTCGAGCGTGAACGCCTTGACGATGCGGATGCCCTGGATCGTCTCCTGCATCGCTTCCAACATCTGCGCGCCGCCGGTATAGCGGTTCCTGGCGACGCTATGGATGCGGCGGATCAGCTTGCGCAGCACCAGCATGGCCGGCGGTGCGACGATGAAGCTCGCGATCGACATCACCGGATCCTGGACCACCATCACGACGGTAAGGCCGACCAGGGACAGGAAATCGCGGCCCGCCGCCATGATCAGCATGTTGAGCACCGAGCTCGCTGCGGAAGCTCCCGCGGAAATTCGCGCTATGAACTCGGAGGAGTGACGCGCGGTGATGAAGCCGATGCTCTCGTTGAGCAGCTTATCGAATACCTTGCGCTGATTTTCCGCGACGATGCGGTTGCTGATGCGCGACAGCATCAGGACGTTGCCGTAGCTGCTGATGCCTTTCACCGCGAACAGCACGACGGTAATGACGCCGAGCCAGATGATGCCGGGGAAATCCCGCTGCACGTAAGCCTGGTTGACGAGCTGCCCGATCAGATAGGCGGAGAGCGCGGTGCAGCCGGCGGCGATCCCCATCAGGCCCAACGACACGGCGTAGCGGCGCCAATGCTCGAGCCCCTGCTCGGTCAGCAGCCGCCGCACCAGGGCGGGTGCGCCGTAAGGGTCGGCAAACAAGGACGCGAGCTTCGACTTGAACATCCGCCTTCCACCACGGCCGAAAGTCCGCGAATCGCGAACGCCGGGCCGGTCCCGCCGGGCTCCGTTCCTTGCCCGTCGCGGGCGGATTTTTCAAGGGGAAATCAGCCGGCGTGCGCCTGCCTGCGGGCGAGCGCCATGCGCTGACGCTCCCATGCCAGCGCGTGCGCGACGATGGTCAAAAGCTCACCGAACTGCGGCTGCCAGCCGAGCAAGGCGCGAGCGCGATCCGCCGCCGCCACGATCCGGGCGGGATCGCCTGGCCGGCGCGCCGCAAATTCCACGCGAAAATCCACGCCCGCAGCGCGCTTGACCGCGTCGATCACTTCCAGAACGGAAAAACCGTGGCCATAGCCGCAATTGAGCGTGAGCGACTCTCCGCCGTTGCGCAGGTAGCGGAGCGCATCGGAATGCGCGGCGGCGAGATCGCCGACGTGGATATAGTCGCGGATGCAGGTACCGTCGGGGGTCGGGTAATCCGTGCCGAAGATTTCGAGCTTGGGCCGAAGGCCCAATGCGGTCTCGGCCGCGACTTTGATGAGATGCGTCGCGCCGCGCGTCGATTGCCCGGTCCGCAGCTGCGGATCGGCGCCGGCTACATTGAAATATCGCAGGATGTAGCGCAGACCGTGCGCCCGTGCGGCGTCGCGCAGGATGATCTCGGCCATCAGCTTCGAGGAGCCGTAGGGCGACATGGGCCGGGTCGGCGCGTCTTCCGCAATCGGGATCCTGTCGGGCTCGCCGTAGACGGCCGCGGTCGAGGAAAAGATGAAATGCTCGACTCCGCCCCGCACGGCGGCCTCGATCAAGCTGCGGGAATTGACGGTATTGTTGCGATAATAACGCAGCGGATCGGCGACCGATTCCGGGACCACGACCGAGGCGGCGAAATGGATGATGGCGGAGACGCCGTGCTCGGCAATGAGCGCATCGAGGAGACGCGCGTCGCCCACGTCGCCAGCGACCGCCGGCACCCCCGGCGGAATCGCCCAATCGAAGCCGGTCGAGAGATTGTCGAGCACGACCACCCGCTCGCCGGAATCGACGAGCTGGTACGCCATCTGGCTTCCGATATAGCCGGCGCCGCCGGTGACGAGGATCGTCATGCGTTTTTGCCGCCCCGATCGCGTGAGCCGCAAGGCCTAGCGTATCGCGGTGAAGATCTTCTTAGCGGGCCGCCGCGGCTGGCAACAAGGCAACGCGATCTACGGCCGCAAGCGTGGCCTCGATGCGCTCGATCACGGTTTCGCTGGAGATTTGCCGCATGCAGGCATGATCGTAGGGGCAGCGGGAGAGCTCGCGCAAATAGCACGGCGAGCAGGCGAGCTCGGCGCTGACCACCGCGTCCGGCCGGCGGTACGGGCCGATCCACAGCGGATCGGAAGGTCCGAACATGCTCACCACCGGCCGGCCGAGCGCGACCGCAAGGTGCATGGGACCGGAATCGTTGGTCACGCAGACCGCGCAGCGACGCAGCAAGGCCGCGAGCTCGGACACGCTGGTCCGGCCGGCGAGGTCCACGGTGCCGGGCGCCGCCGCCGCGATCTTCTCGCAGGCGATGCGCTCGTCGGCCGAGCCGATCGCCACGACCGCGCGGCCCTTCGCCAGGAAATGCCGCGCGACTTCGGAAAAACCTTCGCCGCGCCAATGCTTGGTCTCCCAGCGCGTGCTCGGCGCGAGCACGAGCGGCGCGGACGCGTCGAGCGGCGCGCCAACGCCGGGGCTCGACAGCAATCGCTCCGTCCGGGCGACCGCGTCGGCGGAAATGGCGAGGGAAAAATCCGGGGGATCCTGGTCGAGCCCCAGCATGGGGCCGACGCAAAGGTAGCGATCGACGGCGTGGAGATCGATCGTGGGAAGCGCGATGCGGTGCGAATACGCCATCCACGCGCCTTCGCGGGCGCCCTTCCAGCAATGCTTCCAGGCTTCCGCGGGCAGCTCGCGCTTGGAGGCGCGCCGGAGCTCCGGCCGCGGCCGGTCGAAGCCGATGCGCACCGGCGCGGCGGTGGCGAGCGTGAGGATGGCGCTGCGCAACTGTCCCTGCAGATCGATGACGAGGTCGTAGCGGCGCGAGCGCAAATGGGAGACCAGCCGCGCCAGGTCCGCAAGCCGTGACCCTTGCCCGCTCCACGGCCTCCCCCAGCGCTGGCGCGGGAAGAGGATCGTATTGCTCACCGCCGGGTGATGCGCAATGAGCTCGGCAAACGCCGGGCGGACGAGCCAATCGATCTCGGCCGCCGGATAGCGGCGCCGCAGCTTGTTCACCACCGGAATGCTGTGCACCACGTCGCCCAGCGCCGAGAACTTGATCAGCAATATCCGGCGGAACTCGGCGGTGCCGAGCGCGGCGGAGCTCAGGGCCGGCATCGGTTCATGCTCCGGGACCGCCGAACAATTCGCGCTCGACGACGCCGCAAATCGCGTGCGCGGCGATGATATGGATCTGTTGAACCACCGCGGTCTCCGCGGACGGCGCGCAGAGCATTTGGTCGCAATGCCCGCGCATCTCGTTCGTGCCGGACCCGGTGAAGCCGACGGTGACCAGGCCGATCTCGCGCGCCGCCCGCAGCGCCGCGAGCACGTTCGCGGATCGTCCCGAGGTCGAGATGGCGAGAAATACGTCGCCCCGCCGCCCGAGCCCGCGGACTTGGCGCTCGAACACGCGCTCGAACCCATAATCGTTGCCGACCGCGGTCAGCACGGACGTATCCGTGGTGAGCGCAATCGCCGGCAGCGGCTGCCGATCCAACAGATAGCGCGACAGGAACTCGGCGGCGATGTGCTGGGCGTCGCCCGCGCTGCCGCCGTTGCCGGCGATGAGCAGCTTGCCCCCGTTGCGGTAGGCGTCGGCGATGATCTTGGCGACTGCGGCTACGGCGGACAGGAACTCACGGTCGGTGAACGCGCGCTCGAACGCGTCGCGCGAACGCTGGAAATGCCGGGCGATTTCGCTCTCGCGAGCGTCCGCCGTCGCGCGAGCCACCCTCAGCTCCGCAGCCACGATGTGAGCCGATCCCAGAGGCTCGCGGCGGGGCTGCTTCTCTGCGGCTCGGCTCTCGCCCCCACGCTCTGCAGCATCTCCGCCGCGAAATGATTGTGGCACTCGTTGTTGGCTCCCCAAACGCAGGTGACCCACTCGTTCCCGCCGGAGGTCGCCGTCTTCTCCACCTTCATCCGGGGGCCGCCGCCGTACCGGAGCTGTACAATGTCTCCGACCCGAAATGCCATCCGTCCCTCCCGTGAGCTTGAGCCTTGGCGCTCCGATGCGCGCCCGCCTCACGCCGAGCATGAGGTATTCTACACTGCATTGGCGCCGCCGCCACATTCTCGGCGCGCGGTAATGCCGCTAGGCGGTCGACCAAGATTACTTGCAAATTACTTGGTGAGCTGCTCGATCGGCACTGACAAGTGAACCGTCAAGCCTTCGCGTTTCCAATCATGAACGAGCCGGCCGCCGAACTGCCCGCCGACGATCCGGCGGGCGAGCAAGCTGCCGAAGCCTTCGCACTGCGGCTGCCCGTCGACAGCAGGCCCGCCGTGCTCCGTCCACGTCATGGCGAGCTGGTCCGCCTCGACGGACCACTCGAGGCGGATGCCGCCGGATGCGAAAGCCAAGGCCCCGTATTTGACGGCGTTCGTCGCAAACTCGTGCAGGAGCAGCGCAAGGCTCGTGACGGCACTGCCGCCGATCGGCACGTCCGGTCCGCTGACCGACACGCGCTCGCCGTCTTTCGCCCAATCGACATAGGGCGATAAAATCGTGCGAACGAGAGCGTGCAGGGTCGTATCGCGATTGGACATCTCCGAAGTGTCGATCAGTCCCGGCCGCGTCAGCTCCTGGGCGCGCGTGAGCGCATCCAGCCTCTCCCGAACCGCTTTGGCCATGTTGTCCGGGCTGTCCGCAGAGCGTGCGCTCAGCGTCACGACGCCACTTGCGACCGCGAACAGGTTTTTCACGCGGTGGCTCATCTCTCGGACCAAAAGATTCTGTTGCTCCTGGGCTCGCCTGCGCTCGGTGATGTCCCGCGCGATCTTTGACGCGCCGACAATCGTGCCGCCGGCGTCCTTTACGGGCGAGACGCTGAGTGAAATATCGATCAGGCTCCCGTCCTTGCGCTGGCGGATCGTTTCGTAATGGTCGATGCGCTCACCGCGGCGGATGCGGGCGAGAACTTCCGGTTCTTCGCTTTGACGGTCCGCAGGAATGAGGATCGTGACCGGCTTACCGAGCACTTCTTCGGCTGAATAACCGAAAAGACGCTCCGCACCCTTGTTCCAACTGGTGATGATGCCGTTGAGGTCCTTGCTCACGATCGCGTCGTCGGAGAAGTCGACGATCGAGGCGAGCAGCTGCCCATCCTGCTCCGCGCGCTTGCGCCCGCTGATGTCGACCAGCATGTTCACCGCACCGAGCAGCGTGCCCGTTTCATCGATCAACGGTGAGGGATAGGCGAGGAAGGGGATGCGCGTGCCGTCGGGACGCTCCGCGACGGCCTCCGCGCCCTTGAGCGGTCGGCGTTCCTTCAGCGCGACCGCCATCGGGCACTGATCGTGGGCCATCGGCCGGCCGTCGGGCCAATACAGCCGCCACGAGCCGCACCACTCGTTCTTGCCCAGCTCGGGGCTGCGGCCCCACAGCTCGACCGCCGCCTGATTGTAGAAGGTAATCCGCCCGGCAGCATCGGTAGTGTAGATGGCGACCGGCAACGCCTCGAGCACGAGGTTGAATCGCCCCAGCTCCGCGTACGTGTTCGCGCCCAGAATTTCGCGGACGCGCAGGTCCTTGGTTGCCGGGGGGCGCTTGCCACCTTCAACCAGCACGTCGCTCATCTCGACCATTCAACTCCCATGAGGTTTAGCGCCCCAGTACGGGGACTGCATGCGCGCCCGCCGGAGCCGGATGGACGTACCGATTTCGCCAATTGGTAGGTTACACGCGTCCATCAACGTTCCGGTTCCGGCCGAGTTCCTCGGCGGCTGGCATTGAGCATCGCTTCCCTTACGGGCGATGCCGGATCTGGTCCAAGCCTATCCGGCTCGAACCGAGCAGGCGGATACCACGCCGACGGGGCCGGCCGCGGCTATGCCGGCGCGAGCGTGGCGCGCGTCGCCTCCAGTACCTGATCCGGTGCGATGTCGCGCATGCAGCGATGATGGCCGACGCGGCAGGTCGGCTTGTGGCAGGGGCGGCAATCGAGCGCGGTCGCGGTCTCGATCATGGCGGCGAGCGGGTTGAGCGGGGCCCAGTGCCAGGGGCTCGTCGGCCCGAAAATCCCGATCGCGGGCGTACCGAGCGCGGCGGCGACGTGCAGCAGCCCGGAATCGTTCGACACCGCCGCCTTCGCGGCCGCGAGCGCCAGGATCGCGTTGCGCAAGTCGGGTCCGGTGAGGTCGCGCACCTTGGCGCCGGCGACCCCGGCAATCTCCGCCGCGAGCGGCTTCTCGTCGGGGCCGCCCACGATCGCCACGGTCGAGCCTTGCTCGGCCAATCGCCGCGCCAGCACCGCATAGGCCCCGACCGGCCAGCGCTTCGAAGGCCCCACCGCGCCGGGCGCCAAGGCGACCACGGGCTCCGAAGGTGAAAACCCGGATCTGCGGCGCCAGCCGGCGATTTCGGCCTCCGGCACCACAAGCTCGGGCGCGGGCCATTGCTTCGGCAGCGGCGCGTCGCGCGGCAATGCGAGCGAGGCACAGCGGTCGACCATGCGGGGTAGCGCGCGCTCGCCCCAGCGCACATCGTTGACGACGCCGAGCCGCAGCTCTCCGAAAAAGCCGACGCGCTGCGGGATGCCGGCGAGAAACGGCGCCAGCGCCGATTTCCACGTGCGCGGCATGACGAGAGCCATGGCGTAGCGCTCGGCGCGCAGCCGTCGCGAAAGCGCGTGGTGCTCGGCTACGGCGAGCCGTCCGCGCGGCAGATTCCAGACGATCCCCTGGCGCACGCCCGGCATGTAATCGACGAGCGGCGCGCACAAGTCGGTGGTGAGCAGGTCGATCGGACGCCCGGGAAAGCGCGCCTGCAAGAGCTTCACCACGGAATGACAGCGCACGAAATCGCCGATCCACATGTAGGGAACGATGAGGATCGGGCCGTCCGCGGCCTGCGAAGGAGTGCTCATGCCGGGCTCAGGCGGTACCCGGAGCGGCGGACCGTGTCCAGTCCAAGCAGGTTGCCGGAACAGGCTGTTCATCCCGGCATCGGCGGCCCGGATTGTGTCGGGATTGCGTCGGGAGCGGCGGTCCGCCCGATATTGCGCGGGCGTGCGGACTGGGGCAAAGGAGGGCGCGATCTTTCGATAGCCAACGTGCCGCGGGACAGGGGGCTGATGCTGCTGGTAACCGGCGGGGCCGGATTCATCGGGTCGAATGTGGTTGCGAACCTCAATGATCGGGGACGCACCGACATTGCCGTCAGCGACCGGCTCGAGACCGGCAGCAAGTGGCGCAACCTGCAGAAACGCCAGCTCGCCGATGTGGTCGCGCCCGCCGATCTCGAGCGATGGCTCGCCGGGCGAAAGCTCGATGCCATCATTCATCTCGGCGCGATTTCCGATACGACCGCGACCGACGGCGATCTCGTCCTCGCCACCAATTTCGGCCTCTCGCTGCGGCTCCTGGATTGGTGCACGGCAAGCCGCACGCCGTTCATCTACGCGTCCTCCGCCGCGACCTACGGCGACGGAGCCGCGGGATTTTCCGACGATTGCTCGCTCGCGGCGCTCAAGCGGCTGCGGCCGATGAATCTCTACGGCTTCAGCAAGCATCTGTTCGACCTTGCGGTGGTCGACCGCTTCAGCAAAGGTCATAAGCTGCCGCCGCAATGGGCGGGACTGAAATTCTTCAACGTGTTCGGTCCGAACGAATATCACAAGGGCGCGATGATGAGCGTGCTGGCCAAGGTGTTCGATGAGGCCAAGCGCGGCTGCCCGGTGCAGCTGTTCAAATCGTACCGGGACGGCGTCGCCGACGGCGAACAGCGGCGCGACTTCATCTACGTGAAGGATGCCGTCGCCGTGGTTGATTGGCTCATCGACACGCCGGCGGTGTGCGGGATCTACAACGTGGGGACCGGAAACGCGCGCAGCTTTCGCGATATGATCCTCACCATGTTCGAAGCGCTGGGCCGGCCCGCCAAGATCGATTACGTCGAAATGCCGCCGGCGATCCAGGCGAGCTACCAATATTTCACCCAAGCGCCGGTCGAGAATTTGCGCCGCGCCGGATATCCCGGGCAGTTCGCCCCCCTGGAGCACTCGGTGCGGGACTATGTCACGAATTATCTCGATGCCGCCGATCGGTATCGATGAGCGGGCGGGCGGTCGCATCGCATGATGTTCGACTTCGAACACCGGTTGTCCGAGCTTGCGAGCCAGACCGTGCTCTGCATCGGCGATCTCATGCTCGACGATTTCGTCTACGGCGAAGTGCTGCGAATCTCTCCGGAGGCACCGGCGCCGGTGATCGCGGTGGGACGCCAGGAAGTGGTGATCGGCGGCGCCGGCAACGTCGCGCGCAACATCGCCGCGCTCGGAGCCCGATGCCTGTTCGTGGGCGTGGTCGGCGAGGACGAGCCTGGGCGGCGGCTGATGAATGCGCTGCTCGGCGAGCCGAAGATCGAGGCGTATCTCGTCACCGATCGCTCGCGACCGACCACGCGCAAGGTGCGCTTCGTCTCGGAGCACTTTTCCACGCACTTGCTGCGCGCGGATTGGGAACTCGCCAGGCCCGTCGATCGCGACAGCGAGCACTCCCTCATCGGCCACGCGCTCGCGGCAATGCCGCGCGCGGGCGCGGTCGTGCTCTCGGATTACGCCAAGGGCGTGCTCACCCCGCGCGTCATTCGCGCGGTGATCGATGCCGCAAGGCAGCAGGGCAAGCCGCTCGTGGTCGACCCCAAGGGCAGCGATTTCAGCGTCTATCGCGGCGCGACCGTGATCACGCCCAATCGCAAGGAGCTCGCCGAGGCGACGCGCCGCGTCGCGGTCGCCGAGGAGGACGTCGCCGCGGCGGCGGCCGAACTCGGCCGCATGCTCGAAAGCGAAGCCGTGCTGGTGACGCGCAGCGAGGAGGGCATGACGCTGGTCGTCGACGGCGCGGCGCCGGTGCATGTGCCGGCCTATCCGGTCAAGATCCGCGACGTCTCGGGGGCGGGCGACACCGTCGTGGCGGTGCTGGCGTGCCTCTTGGCGCTCGGCGCCGGGTTCGAGCCGGCGGCGCGCGCCGCCAACGCCGGCGCCGCGGTCGTGGTCGGCAAACGCGGCACCGCCACGGTCTCGGCTGCGGAGCTGCGCTCCCGCATCCTTCCCGCGGCCTCGCTCGCGTCGGAAGAGAAGATCGTGTTCGACTGGTCGCTGCTCGACGAGCGGCTCGGCGAATGGCGGCGGCAGGGGCTGCGCGTCGGGTTCACCAACGGCTGCTTCGATCTGCTGCATCCCGGTCATGTCCGTGTGCTCGCCGAAGCGCGCGCCGCCTGCGATCGGCTCGTGGTCGGGCTCAACAGCGATGCGTCCGCCGCGCGGCTCAAGGGCGACGGCCGGCCGATCCAGAACGAGAAGGCGCGCGCCGAAGTACTGGCCGCGCTCGAAGCCGTCGATCTCGTGGTCATCTTCGACGAGGACACCCCGCTCGCGCTGATCTGCAAGGTGCGGCCGATGGTGCTGGTCAAAGGCGGGGATTACCGCCGCGAGGACGTGGTCGGCCGGGAAGTCGTCGAAGCCGACGGCGGCGAGGTGCTCATCGTCCCCAGCGTTCCCGGGCACAGCACGAGCGCGCTGGTCGGCAAATCCCAAAGGCGCGGACCGCCATGACCGGGAGCGTACGCCTGCGCGCGGAGGCGGCGCCGTCGGCGCCGCCGGCACTCCCGGCGCCCGAGGAAATTCGCGGCGCTCCGGAGCTCACCATTGTGGTGCCGACGTTGAACGAGCGTGAGAATGTCCCGAAGCTCATCGAGCGGATCGGCGCGGCGCTCGACGGGATCGACTGGGAGCTGATGTTCGTCGACGATGATTCTCCCGACGGCACCGCTGCGATCGCCAAGGCGATGGGCCGCGCGGATGCCCGCATCCGCTGCATCCGTCGCATCGCCCGGCGCGGGCTCGCCGGGGCGTGCCTCGAGGGCATGCTCGCGAGCCAGGCGCGCTACGTCGCGGTGATCGACGGCGATCTGCAGCACGACGAGGCGTTGCTCGCGGCCATGGTCGCCGCGCTTCGCGACGGCAACGCCGACATCGTGGTGGGCAGCCGCTACAAGCTCGGAGGCTCGGCCGCTGCCCTCCCGCAATCCCGGTTGCGCAGCAGCCGATGGGCGACCGCGGTCACCCGTGCCCTGCTCCGGACCGAGCTGAGCGACCCGATGAGCGGCTATTTCATGATGCGGCGGGAGGTCGTCGAGGATCTCGCGCCGCAACTCTCCACCCAGGGATTCAAGATCCTGCTCGACATCGTGCTGAGCGCGCGCGGTCGGCTGCGGGTCGTCGAGCTGCCTTATCGATTCCGTCCGCGATCTCACGGAACCAGCAAGCTCGACTCCCGCGTGCTGCTGGAATTTGTCGGGCTGTTTCTCGCCAAGGCCACCAACGATCTTCTGGGAATCCGCTTCGTCCTGTTCGCGCTCATGGGGCTGATCGGGCTCGGCGTGCATTTTTTGGTGCTGGCCGCGAGCTTCGGCTGGTCCGGATTGTCGTTCGCTGCCGCACAGACGAGCGCTACGCTTGCGGCCATCGCCGCCAATTTCGTTCTGAACAATCTCGTCACCTACCGCGACCAGCGTCTGACCGGTTCCCGATTCGTCGCGGGTCTGTTGCGGTTCTACGTCGTGTCGCTGATCGGTGCCGTTTCCAACATCGGGGTGGGCAATTGGCTGTTCGCGTCGAACCGGGCCTGGTGGCTGGCGGGTCTCGGAGGGGCGATCATGGGCGTGGTGTGGAATTACGTGGTCACGTCCGTGTTCGTCTGGCGCAGCCGATGACCATTGCCGATCTCGGCGGCGCCGTGCTCGGCCCGCTCGACCGCCTCGCCGCGGCGCTGGTCGACCCCGTCCGCCGCGAGCGGACCGCGGTGCGGGTGCTCGTCGCCTATGTCGCGCTGTGGACGCTCTACGGCGTGCTCGCCAAAGGCAGTCAGGACGTGCATTTCGACATGGGCGAGGCGGTCGCCTGGTCGCGCGAGCCGGCGTTGGGCTACGCCAAGCACCCGCCGCTCTCGGCCTGGGTGGTGAAGGCCTGGTTCACATTCTTGCCGCTCGCCGACTGGGCCTATTATCTGCTCGCCATGAGTTCTGCCGGTCTGGCCTTGTGGATCGCCTGGATCCTCTCGGCGCGCTGGCTCGACGGCGGGAAACGGGCGGCAGGGCTGGCGCTGCTCACGCTGGTGCCGTTCTTCAATTTCCATGCATTGAAGTTCAACGCCAACACGGTGCTGATCCCGCTGTGGGCGGCAACGACGCTGTGGTTTCTGCGCTCGTTCGAGCGGCGCGATCCGCTCTCCGCGGGGCTCGCGGGCGTTGCGGCGGCGGCGGCGATGCTGGGCAAATATTGGTCGATCGTGCTTCTGGCCGGACTGGCGATCGCGGCGCTCGGCGATCCGCGTCGGCGCGCCTATTTCCGCTCGCCGGCGCCCTGGATCACCGTCGCGGCCGGCCTGCTGGTTCTGGCCCTGCATGTGGCCTGGCTGCTGGCGCACGGTTCCTCGCCGTTCGACTATGCGCTCGACAAGCATCCGGCTCGGAGCTTGCTCGACGCGATCGTCGGCTCCGTGAGGTTCCTCGGCGGGGGCGCCGCCTATCTCGGCGCTCCGATCGTGCTCGCTGCGGCCGCGACGCTGCCGAACTCCGCCGCGATCCTCGATACGCTTTGGCCGGCCACGGCGCATCGTCGCCTCGCCGCGCTGGCATTCTGGGCTCCGCTCGCCGTCGCCATCCTGATCGGTCTGGTGGCCGAAATCCTGATCAGCTCGCTGTGGATCATGTCGGCGGCCACGCTGGTCCCGGTCGTGCTGCTGTCCTCGCCGCTCGTGAGCATGCGCCGTGGCGCCTTGCCGGTGCTGCTCGGCGTCGCCATTGCGGTGCCGGTGCTCTCCACGCTGGCCGCTCCGGCGATCGCCTACATCATCCATCGCAACGGCGTTCCCCACCATGCCGTGCATTATCGATTGGTCGCCGAGGCCGTCGACCGAGCCTGGCGTGCGACGACCCCGCAGCCGATGCGGCTCGTCGGCAGCGACACCAATCTCGGCAACGGCGTGGCGTTCTACCTGTCGGACCGGCCGTCGACCTTCGACGTGCTCGATCCGCGGCAGACGCCGTGGGCGGATGAGGCTCGCATCGGCGCGGAGCTATCTCGGCCGCGCGGGCAAGCCGGAACGCTATTCGATCATCACGGTGCCGCCGCAATTCTAGCAGCGCATCGCGCTCGGCCGGCGACCCGCGCAACGGACTAAAGGGTCGGAATCCTGCGAGTTTCAGCAAACATCTCGACGGCCCCGGAAGGCTCGATGGCAAGCATCATCATTGCGGAAAACTCATCGGAATATGCGCTAACTCCGCCTCGCCAATCGCTCGAAGTCGTTCTTCACCATCATGTCCACCAGGCCTGCAAACGACACCTCCGGGCTCCAGCCGAGCTGGCGGCGGGCTTTGTCGGCGTCCCCGCGCAAGGAATCCACTTCCACAGGACGGTAGAACTCCCGGTCGATCCGGACGATCACTTTGCCGTTGAGGTCCAATCCCACTTCCTCGGAGCCGGCGCCGCTCCAGCGCATGTCGATCTCCAGCACCCTCGCGGCGGCTTCGACAAAGTCCCGCACGGAGTGGCTCGTGCCGGTCGCGATCACGTAATCGTCCGGCTTCTCGTGCTGCAGCATCAGGTGCATCGCTTTCACGTAATCCCCGGCGAACCCCCAATCGCGCACCGCGCGCAAGTTTCCGAGCGAAAAGTCGTCCTGGAGTCCCAGCTTCAGCTTCGCGAGCGAGATGCTGATCTTGCGCGTGACGAAATGCTCCCCGCGGCGAGGAGATTCATGGTTGAAGAGGATGCCCGAGCATATGAACAGGCCGTGCTTGTCACGGTAGGGTTTGACGAAATGCTCGTAGGCAAGGAGCTTGGCTTCGCCATAGGGGCTCACCGGCGCGAATGGCGAGTGCTCGTTCTGCGGCGGCGGCGTTTTCCCGAACATCTCGCTGGTGGAGGCGTGATAGATTCGGACCTGTGGATTGACGTGCATCGCCTCGTGCAACAGGCGGCCCACCCCGAGATAGTTCACCTCCATGGTCTCGTCGGGGCACTTGAAGGAGATGCCCACGTCCGACTGTGCGGCAAGATTGTAGATCTCGTGAGGCTGCGATTGCTCGAGCGCGGAGCGCAGCGAGGCGCCGTCGCGCAAATTGCCGTAGACGATATGGATCCGTCGCCGCGGATGCACGAGCCCGTCGATCCGCATCATCGGATCGAGACTGGTGCGGCGGACGAGGCCCCATACCTCGTACCCGAGGTTGAGGAGATGCTCGGCCAGATACGAGCCGTCCTGCCCCGTTATGCCGGTGATGAGCGCTCTTTTGTCGGCCATGTCCGCTGCGATCTCGTTTGCCGCTCCTATACCCGTGGCGAAGTTTTCAGGCAATTCCGCGATCCGTCGGCGGGATCACGCGAGACTTGCCGTGACCCGTCCGAGATATTAAGCCATTCACGCCGTTTGCGGCGGGGCATGGGGTCGCGGCGGCGAAGAGAAATCATCGCGGCGTCGCGGGACGGGGGCTCCGGAGTAACATGAG
>WNFY01001273.1_pt1 | contig 39764 bp, 40 predicted proteins | sample 5400091 | NCBI WGS metagenome assembly WNFY01 (sample SAMN13153364, study PRJNA577476) | soil metagenome | isolation source: 60 cm soil or saprolite under grassland replicate 1 | place: USA:California | collected 2016-06-15 | reverse complement strand
CAAACGTGAAAGATTGATCACGAATTGATCATAAGCAGAAGCAAGGCATGTATTCAGCGGGATTAAGTACTCAGAGTTATGAAACATTGACAAATCATAACTTTTTACCTTACAATGGGAAGTAACATCTGTTACTTAGAGCAACAGTGTGCTGTAAAGATGGTGAATAAGATTATTAATCTGGGAGTGCACATAGATGAAGCTGATAACACATACTTTACCAGCAGCAAACCTGTTTCCCTCAGGTAGGGTTAGCGTACGAGTGATAATGCGACCTCTCTTCTGTTCCTCCACACATGCACCCGGATGTTGTTGTAGCCTTCGCTAATCCAGCACTCACTTTCCATACCACTTTTAACTGCTAATTACTAGTCACTGTCATATGTAAGTCAGTATGTCAGGTTGATATTACTATATACCTTCTAGCCCGCGAAGGCTTTTACCTATTTTACAAGAGAAGGAAGCAGGGACATGAGTACTAATAACATAGAACCGGCGATTTTAGACCATCCAGCAGGTCTACATCTTAAAAAAGGTAAGCTAGACCTTATCATACTCAAGTTGATGGCACAAAGGTTGTACCTGACACTCCATCAGTTGGATCAACCGGTCAGTACTACACAACCGATACTTTACTCTTTAGAGGAGCGTCACAAGCGCATACATCGCATTGCAATTTACAGGCCTGAAGAGTTACTGTCGCACCAGCATCTTTCATTCGTCGGCTTTATCAGCGCTAAACGACGCCTTCTGAACCAATGCATTTTAGACGAAATCCATAAAGTTGATCAGAGGCTTGTGGCAGAACTCATGGATATCTCAGGTATCTTGAGTTATTCCTCTCTGGAATTGCGCACCAGTCGTTGGTACAACCTGGTCGTATTTACTGATCCTGGTACAAAAGCTGATCTCAAAAGTAACTGCACTCATGCCTATGCAGCTCGCCAATTAGCTCCACATTATTACGAATGGATACGGCTGCACAACGGTGTCATGCCCAATGGATTGGTTCAGCAGGAACTGATATTAAAAAGCACGAAGTATTACGTCTTCTCAGACACGAGACAGAGGCCCGATATGCATGAAATAAACTATTAGACTGCAGGGGAATAGCATATGCCACAGCCTTTAGCGACCATCAATTTCGCGACATTTCTCTCACCAGTCCTTCACAAGACTTATGAGTATATCGCCTGCTATATCGGGAAACAGACAGGTCTTCCCGCATCGCTCAGTATTGGACAATCATTGGAAGATTTTGCGACAGGAACAGTGAGTGTTGGTTTTCTGTGTGGACTGCTGTATGTTCGAGTGACAGACCGGCCTGGTTGTCCGCTTGAACTGCTGGCCGCTCCAGTACTCCAGGGACAGCGTTATCAGCACAGACCTGTTTACTACTCTGACCTTATTGTGCGCAACGATAGCCCATACACAACCTTCGATGATTTGCGGGGTTGTATGTGGGCCTATAACGAACGCACCTCACATTCCGGTTGCAATCTCGTCTGCTATAGTCTGCTTGAGCGACGGAAATCTCCTGCTTATTTTGGTGAAACGGTAGTTACAGGCTCGCACCTGCAATCATTGCAAGCAGTACTGGAAGGCAGAGCGCATGCAGCGGCGTTAGATTCGCACATGCTCGATGTCTTGCTGCTTGAGAAACCAGAACTCGCGGCAAAGATACGCGTTATTGATATGCTCGGTCCTTCCACTATCCCGCCTATAGTAGTTGCCAAAAAACTTGATGCCAGAATCAAACGCCGGATTCAGGCAACTCTTATCTCAATGCATGAAGACCCGCGTGCTGCCAGCGAACTACGCAAAGGTCTGATAGAACGCTTTGTGCCAGTATGTGACGAGGATTACGACGACATACGAGCAATGTTAGCGCGAGTACAGGAGATAGAATTTTCTTTTGTCTGAGATAATTAATGCGCCACAGGTTCGGCCACATAATGCAAGGTCAGCATCGTTGATTCTTGAGAAGAGCGAACTGAAGCCGAGGAAAAAAGCGAGCAAGCACGCAATACCAGATAACAATGTTAACACCTCATTTCAATGTTATCGAAACGAATAGAGTACGCCTGCGGCACTTTACGGAGGCCGACCTGCCAATTTTCCTGGCCTATCGCAACGATCCCGAAGTTGCCAGGTACCAGAGTTGGGAGGCAACCAGTGAAGCGGAAGCACGAGACTTTATCCAGGAGCAAAAGATCAGGCAACCGGGCATACCTGGTCAATGGTTTCAGATCGCAATCGAGCTGAAGGAAACAGGCAAATTGATCGGTGATTGCGGCTTGAAGATATTCGAGGATGATGCGCAGCAGGCCGAGCTTGGTTTTACGTTAGCACGCGAGTACCAGGGCAAGGGACTGGCGTTTGAGGCAGTCTCAGGTGTTTTGGATTATGTTTTTGGAACGCTGGTGCTGCATCGGGTGATTGCGATTGTAGACTGTGAGAATACCGCTTCTGTCGCCTTGCTTGAGCGACTAGGGATGCGGCGCGAAGGTCATTTTATTCAAAACGTATGGTTTAAAGGTAAGTGGGGAGATGAGTACCTGTATGCTATTCTCGGGGAAGAATGGTTGAATAAGTATAACAGGGTTCCATGATACACTCATCCAAATTACCTGTGATGTTCCTCTCAATATGAGTTGTTTCTCACCATCTACAATGCTCGCCTTTTGTAGATGGTTCCTCTGCCTTAAAATAATATGTGCAACCTATTATCAGCTCACTACGCAACATGAAAAACAATGTGCAAAATGACCGTACTTATCTCTTACATCATGTATATTTTTATCAAGCAATGAATATTGCACCGATTAGTTGAAAACCATGTTAGATAGCACTTTTACTACAGAATTTAAGATCTGCGTAGTCCTGGAGGAAATCATCAGGGAAGTCAAAACCACTGAAATTGAACCGAGGCACACATATGCACCCCTACACTGCTGATGCAGAAGAAAGAGAAAACATACCTAAACACCTTGCGCTTCCAGCAATCGCACTTGCAATAGCGTTCGGTTATCTCCTTCAAACATTGAAGATACCAATTCCCTGGTATGTAGATACCCCTGCTGTAGTGGGTTTCTACGGAATAGCTTTCTGGCTTTTTGATAATTTCCTATGGCGAATGAAACTCGGTTCGATATCCCCTTTTTCCAAGATTCCTGATATAAGAGGTACATGGGTAGGTAAGATACGGTCTTCATTTCAAAACACAGAAGTACTGGTAGTCGTTCATATTCGGCAAACCTGGTCAAAACTCTCTATGGAATTGGAAAGCGATAACTCCAAATCTTCTACGATAATGGCAGCGCTTAATATTGATGATAGTAGCCTGCGATACGAATATCGAAATGAGCCAAGACAATATGGAAATCCACCAGAGCATAGAGGTACTGGACATCTACATATATTGCCAGATCGTAAGACAGTGAAAGGCAAGTATTACACTAGCGAAGGAAGTAATAATACAGGGACAATAGTTTTACATTTCCTGGGAAGAGAGATTATTGAACGCGAAGCGGCTTTGCAACAAGCTCAGATAAAGACTCAGAAAATCCAGCCCTGACTACTGACCATAAAGTGAAGCATTATCAGTAGTCAAGTCTAGCCCAATACTTCAATCTGCCGCCGGTGTACCTATCGGTGTCAAATCAGACCGCTGTTCTGACTCAATATTTTTGTCTATCACTGTAAAAGGTTGCCGATAATCAATAATTCGCCCTCCACCTTCAGATTTAGCAAGTTTAAGGGCTAAATAGAATTCAGCACTTGTATCTCCTATACCTATTGATGCAGTACATCCTGTTTGAGCATAAAATAATTTGAGCAATCCTTCACACCAGCTGACTCTAAATTTTCCAGAAAATAAGATGTTGTCTCCTGCACAATACTCGACCTTCCCACCTTGCTCAATAACCTTCTGTTTGATCTCTTCTAAAGTAGAAGTGAGCTGTTTGCTGAAGCGGCTCACTTTTTCAATTTCTCCTCTAATAAGATATTTTTCTATCACACTTGTTATTCTATCCCCATCTAGTAGACCATATAAACGTGAAGCTTCTGGTTGTACATCTAGCATTCCTACAATCTCCTAACTTTACAGTAAATTGAGAAAGAAGACAAGGTCAGATAGTTTTCCGGCTCGTCTTCTTCTATGGAAACAGTATAATACGACGAGTTTATAGAAGTCAACATTTGATTTATAGTCATTTTGAGGCCGATCAGCTCTCCAAGTCTCATGCCAGTCGTCAATACCATTGTGAGCATCGCTTCTAATCGGTGACCTTTCGCGGTTAACGGGTGGATCTCTGCTTAGAAACACGAGGTACGGTAACCAAGTCGCACACATTACGAGGGACCAGGCTCCAACGTACTGCGTTGTCTAGAGCTTTGTGTAATACCCATATATTGTTTGAATTGTGCTTGCTTTCATTCTGTCTTTGAGCTTCTGTATGGGGATATGCCCAGGTGCAGGAAAGATGTGGTTATCCAGAATGGTACGATACCTGATAAAGTCAAAATCTCCCTAGCCAGCAAATTTAAACTTCTCTGGTCCCGTAATACCAGCCTTCAAGCGGAACACATCGCCAGAGAGAGGATATTGCTTGAGTTGCTCATCGCTCAAGCCGGTTGAGGCGGAGGTGATGTATAGCTCATCCATGTTGGGGCCACCGAAGACGCAACTGGTGGGGCGCAAGGCAGGGATCTGTATGATGCGATTAACTGTGCCGTTGGGAGTATAACGTACGATTTTCGCACCATCCCAGCAGGCATCCCAGATATAACCCTGGCTATCGATGGCCAGTCCGTCGGGGGTGCCAACTTCCTCGGGCACTTCGATGAAATTGCGGCGGTTTGCGATGTTGCCTGTCGCGGCGTCGTAGTCAAAGGCATAGATAATACGCGGCTCCGAGTCGGTGAAATACATAATGGTATTGTCCGGGCTCCAACCAATACCGTTAGGTGTGCTCACATCGGGTACCATAGCATGGACCGAGCCGTCAGCTCCTCTACACTCCAGACTGGACCCTCACCCAACAGGTTGTGTACAGGCAGGACATGCTCTACTTCGCTCATACGAAAACCTCCATTCAGAATTGGACCGTAGCGGCATGGCTTGCCTGTGCCGGGTGGCTCCCGATGGCTCTGGGGCTTCCACGGAACCAGTCGGCACAGACAAGCCACAATGCTTTTGAAATATCAGGTGATGCAGCAGACCCCTCGCAGGCTTCGCCCGCTCGCCCGGCAGACGCAAGGCATGCCTCTACGGGAACACCCACACTGGAGGTGGATTGCCCCTCGATATTATGCGCATGCCTCCACGTAGCGACACGCCCGTTCTCTCAATGCATCCCAATCTTTATTCTCTACCAGATCTTTACTCACCAGTTGACTACCCACAGCCACAGTATAGGCTCCAGCGGTGAGAAATGCGGCACAATTTTCCAGGTCCACGCCACCAGTGGGAACGAGGCGAGTAGTAGGCAAAGGTGCCAGGACATCCTTAATATAGGTCGGGCCCAGTTGTCCAGCGGGAAAAACTTTGACGAGATCGGCACCCGAACGCCAGGCTTTCAGTATCTCCGTCGGCGTAAATGCTCCACAGGCGACAGGGATGTTACGGCTCACACCTGCCGTGATTACGTCGGGCAAAAGAGCAGGTGTCACCAGGAATTGTGCTCCCGCCTGGATAGCAGCATAAGCCATCCCTTCGTCAAGTACAGTTCCCGCACCCACCACGAGACTTTCGCCAAATTCTCCGCGCACCTTTTCAATCACATTGAGCGCCTGCTGATTGGTAAGAGTAAATTCTACTTCTGTGATACCACCTTCCAATAGCGCGCGACTGAGTTGCACTGCCTCTTCAAGATTATCCAGTCGCACGATAGCTATCGGCGCACGTGGTCGCAATATTTTCGTGAAATCCTGTGACATCATTTATGTCCCTTCATCCGTAAACGTTTGCTTCTTGTTGGCCTCACATTATATCATGTAGCTTACCATCATTTATTGACAAACAGCCTCGTACAGGTACGTATGGAGGGAAAAATACTATGTCAGTGGATGTCGTTAGCTTCGGTGAAACTATGTTGCGCCTCACTACTCCCAGCAATATCAGATTGGAGGATACGCCTACCCTGCACGTCTATGTGGGTGGTAGCGAGTCAAATACGCTGGCCTGCCTCGCGCGGCTGGGACTCCGCGTATCGTGGCTCTCAGCGCTACCAGCTAATCCTATTGGCAGGCATGTAGATACTGAATTGCGCAGGCATGGAGTGGATACAAGTCACGTAGTATGGGCAGTAGCATCGAGCCGCGTGGGTACATTCTACGTGGAAGAAGCTGCTCAGCCGCTTGGTATCCGCCTGTATTACGATCGCGCACATTCTGCTTGCGCCTTTGTTGATCCAGATAAGGTAGATTATTCCGTGATAGATAGTGCGCATATACTCCATCTGACGGGTATTATACCTGCACTTAGTGAACGCACACGCGAGGTATACAAACGATTTCTAGAGCGAGCACGTGACAGGCATATTCCACTCTCTTTCGATGTGAACTACCGCGTCAAACTCTGGTCACCTGCTGAGGCAATAGCGAGCATAGAGGATGCATGCAGGCAGGCTGGCATAATGATTTGCACTTATACTGACGCAGTGGAACTATGGGGGGTTACAGGCGATCCTGAGGCAGTAATACGACAGATGGCACAACACTTCGCTCCAAACGACGAGCAGAAAATTTTTGTGTTGACACTGGGGAGCGAGGGTGCTGCGCAACTACGCAACAATGAGTACACCCAGGAACCAGTTTTTCCTACAGAGGGTACGTTCCGCTTTGGTTCAGGTGATGCATTCGCGGCAGGCTATCTCTACGCATACTTGAATGGTCCACTTTTTCAAGAATGTCGAGCTATGCATCCTACAAGTGCACTAACCTTTGGCAATGCATTTGCTGCGCTCAAACGTTGTATACCGGGTGACATTGCCATTATTGTCCCGGATGATATCAGGATATTGCTTCAGAGACAGACAGGTACGCGCTTCCGCTAAATCTGCCTGCCTGGCACTATATCCGATCAATCAGGACCAGTTTTTTCATCAGGCTCTGCAACGCGGCCTCTGGGTCGCTACAGATGCCAGAATGGACAGGAGAAGGCTGAATGATCGTGCTGCGTGGTGAGACTAACCAGTGAAAGCGTTCAGATTGGGGAAGCTGTCCAATCGGGCCACCTTCACTTTTACCATAGCAGACATGCAACAGATGATCTAGCTGTTGCTGCACAGCAGAGAGATCTAGCTGAGGAGCAAGCGTACTTAAGCGCTGCTGATCTACATGTATAAGTGCGCCGAGGAAACGGCGCGTACGGCAGAAGAGGATGACTCCCACATTGATACGCTCACCACGATCGACACAGGGTACGATACGGATGATAGTATAATCATACGAGCTGGTTGCGGGCACGCATAGCCTCCTCTACAAAAACATGTGAATGGGCCAGGCGATCCAGAAAATAGTCAAGATAAGCTATGCGGTGGGCAGCAGGATCGGCAAAGTTTGTATCATTACCCAGCCAGGAGTCAGGGATCAGGTTGATAAGCTTCTGCAAAAGCGTTGCGGTCAACTGCGTTTTCAAATGCTGATCAGCCTCCATCAGTAAGCTTGCGGCAGGCAATAAGACGTGATTTTTGATCGCGGAAAAGGGTAGCCGACTGCGCTCCATATAATTAGAGTTGACATGGTGAAAGTAGAGCGAAGCGCCATGATCGATCAACATCAAACGCCTGTGCCACCAGAGCATATTGGTATTGCGCGGCGTACGATCCACGTTCGTAACATATGCATCAAACCAGACGATCGAAGAGGCAACCAATGGTTCCAGCAAGCGTATATCTAAAGCATCGAAAGCAAGAGAACCAGGCAGGAAATCGAGCGCCAGGTTCAATCCTGCGCTTGACTTGATCAGAGCTTGAATTTCAAAATCTGGTTCGGAGCGACCAAGCACCGGGTCAAGCTCCATAAAAACGATCTCTGGCACGGGTAATCCCAGAGCACGAGCGATCTCACCAGCTATCAGTTCAGCTATCAGTGCTTTAAGTCCCTGACCAGCTCCACGAAACTTGACCACATAAAGCCCATCATCATCTGCTTCCATGATTGCTGGGAGCGAGCCACCTTCACGCAGCGGAGTTACATAGCGCGTTGCAGTAATTGTTCTCAGCATGACGCTATTGTAACACAGAATAGTCGGAGGGGAAGAGGTCCCAGCTATCATAATCACCCCATCCACAATACAACCTTTGATACTACTTAAGTATCATGACATCTCACCTGCGCTCCAGTACACTATAAACATGGTTCTTCCGCAGGCTCGCTGATGTTGGTTATCAGCACTGCCATTGAAAAAGCCGCGACCTGGTTGGCAAGCCCCATCTCACATCCGGTAAAAGCACATCATTTCACTCCATCATCGAGGAAGCGGGAGAACCTAAACATGGCAGAATAGACGTATAGATATTTCATAGTGCATGGAAACAAGAACGTTCAGAGCACCTGGGAGGGTGAGACAATGATGGCGCAAGAACTCTATCAAATACGGGTCAGGGGGCATCTTGATCAGCAATGGAGTGGATGGTTTGATGGATTGACAATCAGTAATGTTGAGCGTGGAGAGGCGATCATCTCTGGCGCTATTGTTGATCAGGCAGCTTTGCATAGCGTGTTGATGAAGATACGCGACCTGGGATTACCACTGATCTCTGTCAATCCCGTAGTTACCCAAAAACCTGAGGAGAAGTGAATTTAATTATGCCCGTTCAGGATTATACGCCTTTACCTTATGCTGATATCTCCGAGAGCACCCTGGTTGGAAGATCGATTGATGGTAATCAGGAAGCATTTGAAGCTCTGGTTGCTCGCTATCAGGGGCCATTGCTCAACTTCATAGGTCGTTGCCTGGGTGATTATGAGCAAGCGCACGATGTCTTGCAGCATGTCTTTCTCCAGCTGTATCGTTTTATGCCTGCACTCGCGCCCAGCCTGTCAACGCGCACCTCCAGGATGCCGCTGAAAGCGTGGTTGTTTCGTGTCGCAACGAATCGCTGTATCGAAGAAATGCGCAAACAACGGCCCATCCGCTTTTCCGAAATGGACATAAAGATAAACGATGGTGACGAAGAACTCTCGCTGGCCGATATAATCCCGGATCAGCACCCATTGCCAGAGGAGATCGTGGAGGAGCGTGATCTGCAGTGCACTCTCAAGCGAGCGATCGATGATCTACCAACTACGTTCCGCTCAGTTGTAATCTTACGTTATACAGAGGATCTGAGTTTTGTAGAGATAGGCAGGCGGCTGAATATGCCAGAGAACACAGCCAAGACCTACTTCCATCGCGCCCGTCCGCTTCTGCGCGCCGCTCTCGCGGGCCAGGAAAGTCGCGTACTATCCAGGCGTAAAAGGCAGAAGCAAGCATATAGACGCAAGACAGAGACACTCAATTAAAAGAAGGAGTATTTGATATGGAATATCGTGCGCTGGGGCGTACCGGCTGGAACGCTTCTGAGATGGGTTTTGGCGCCTGGGGCATTGGGGGCGATGCCTGGGGTTCAACAGACGATAAGGAAGCTATAGCCGCACTGCACAGAGCTATTGAGCTTGGAGTCAACTTTATTGATACTGCTGATGTCTACGGCGATGGTCACTCCGAGCAGCTCATCGCACAGGTACGCAAATCTCATAGTGAGCGGATTTTCATTGCCACCAAGGCCGGACGGCGACTCAATCCGCATGTTGCAGCGGGTTATAATCGTGAGAACCTGACCAGTTTCGTGGAGCGTAGTCTGCGCAATCTGCAGATGGAAGCGCTCGACCTTCTGCAGCTCCACTGTCCTCCGACCGAGGTCTACGACAATGCAGAGGTCTTTGCTATCCTCGATGATCTGATACGGCAGGGTAAAATCCGCAATTACGGCGTAAGCGTAGAGAAAGTCGAGGAAGCGCTCAAAGCCATCAGATATCCGAACGTGCAAAGTGTGCAAATTATCTTCAACATGTTCCGGCTCAAACCTGCCGAGGAGTTCTTTGCCGCCGCGCGTGAGCGGCAGGTAGGTATCATTGTACGCGTACCACTGGCAAGCGGCATGCTCACAGGCAAGTTCAAGCGTGACACACAATTTGCAGCCAACGACCATCGCAACTTCAACCGTCACGGCGAGTCATTTGATCAGGGCGAGACCTTCTCCGGCGTAGACTATGAGACAGGGCTACAGGCAGTCGAGGAACTACGCACCCTGGTACCACAAGGTGCGACCATGGCTCAATTTGCACTGCGCTGGATACTGATGTTCCCCGAAGTGAGCACCGTCATAGCAGGCGCAAAAAATCCTCAGCAGGCCGAGGATAATACGCGTGCAGCCGAACTACCACCGCTGAGCGAAGAAACCATGCAGCGTGTACGCGAGATCTACGATAAGTACATACGCGCACAGGTAGAGACACGCTGGTAAGATCCGTAGGGGTGGGTCTTGCACCCACCCGGTCCATCAATATGGATGATGACTGCGTATAATCGGACCGGGTGGGTGCAAGACCCATCCCTACGGATGAGGTACAAGTTGACAAGCTCATCACAATCAGACATAGTATCTCTGTAAGACAAGAATATAGCAAACGGAGATATATACATAACATGACTTCTAACGATATCCACACAGTTCTGGCGCAACATCCACGTGGTCTTGTATTTGATATCGATGGCACACTCAGCCCTCTTGCACCAACACCCGACGAGGCACAACTCTACCCAGGCGTTGCGGAATTGCTGGAACAAGCAAGACAGCATGCCCATGTCGCGATTATAACGGGTAGGGGACTGGCAGACGGTGCCAGGATGGTCAACGTCGATGGTTTAACTTATATTGGAACGCATGGCCTGGAATGGTCGGACGGACTTCCTGCGCTTCATCCTGTACAATTGATACCAGAGGCGCTACCTTACGCAGAGCCTGGGCAGTATTTACTCGATTATGCAGAGAAAGAGCTGGCGGCGCTACCAGGGCTGATAGTACAACGTAAGAGCGTCGGTGGCACATTGCATTATCGTCTCTCGCCCGATCCAGAGCAAGCGAGGGAAAGGATCTTCGCTGTAATGGAAGAGCCTGCAAGGCAGGTCAATATGCGACTGCGCGAAGGGAAACGGGCGGTAGAGGTACTCGCGCCGCTCACGGTAAACAAAGGACACGCGCTACGCCGTCTTGTCACACGCTACAAGCTCCGTGGCATCCTGTTTGCTGGAGACGACCGTACCGATCTGGACGCGGTTCTGGAGATAGAGCGCCTGCGTAATGAAGGTCTGGCAGCATTGTCTGTAGTTGTGCAATATAACGACACCTTACCAGAACTACTGGAGCATGCCGATATCAAGGTTCAGCATGTTGAAGGCATGGTCGAGCTACTACATAAGATCGTAGATGAACTGTAGGAAGGATCTCAGTGGGTGCCCTGGTGGGATGCAATGATCCCACACAAAAGGTACCCAACAAACCGCTGCTAGCCAACATTAGCAATAACCACCTTATCATCGGTGGGTTCTGACTGCGGTTTTGCAAGACGAGGCAATGGGAAAGAGCGATCAAGCAGATCATTAATATCTGATATCTGGCGTGATAACCACATGTTGAGATCGCTACGTTCCACAGCTTGACGGGCCAGTTGCGATTTCACACGACGTTCGTCGGGCGACAAAGTGAGCGCTTTGTATAAAGCAGTGGCAGTTTCTACCACATCTGTCGGTGAGGTAGGGATAGATCCCTTTGCTAATTGCTGGAACGCTCCAGCCGTGCGTGAAAGCACAAGCACTCCATTGTTCTGATTCACCACTGGCCCCTCTTTGGCGACCAGATTCATACCATCAATAATCGGATTCACCAACAACACATCGTAATACTGCATGGCAGCCAGAGCACGTGTCCTATCATTATCAGCAAACACGTGAATCGGCGTCCAATCTTCCGAACCGTACTTATTGTTGATCTCCTCAATGAGCGCAAACACATCGTCAGCATAACGTCGGTAAGCGGGCAGGGTTTGGCGGGACGGGACCAGGAAGGCCAGAAATGTGACCTTTCCATGTAAATCGGGAAGCTTTTCGAGAACGTAGTCGTAGGCCTGGAAGCCACGGATGATATTTTTCGTCGGTTCCAGACGATCTACGCGCATAATCGTGTGTTCGCGCAACAACGGCTTGATCTTTTCTGCCGCTCGCTTTCCTGCTGCGCTATTCACGATACGTCGCTCCTCAGTCACAGAAATGGAGATCGGATAGGCACGTGCACGTGTACAGTGACCCTGCCACCAGACAGCACCTTCCTCAAAATCGACGACCGCGCCTTCCAGGAGCGTACGCGCACCCTCCAGGAAATTGCGAGCATCGCGTTCAGTCTGGAAGCCAATAATATCATTACCGATCAGGCCACTATAAATGGCATGTGTAATATAGCTCGGCAAAAAATGCCAGCAACGTATATCCGGCCAGGGGATGTGAATAAACTGCTGAATGGTGATCGCAGGGTATTGCTTGCGTATCATCGAAGAAACCAGGTACAGATGGTAGTCATGCAGCATCACCACCGGCATCGTCTCTTCACGATCAACTTCAGCATTGACGGCATCAGCAATTGCCTGGTTCGCTACATAGTAGCCATTGTTCCAGGCATCCTGCAACTGACGTGTAGATTCCTGAGTCGGATCATACATGTAATGTTGCAGAAACCAGAGTAATTCGTTACTAATCTTCTCATAGTGTTTGCGGTATGCTGTCTTAGAAATGCTCACATAGCGCAGTTGCATGTCTTGCCCACGTAGGGGTGACTGAAGCAATCCTCCATTCTGCTCAGCCTCCTTTGCAGCGATACGATCACCCTCAGTCATCGTCATTGCAACCCAGGTGACATTCATGCTGTTGCCAGCATCGATCAGAGCAGTCACCATACCTCCAGCCCCACGACGAGGCTTGAGTTTCTTATCCTTGCTCAACTGATATTCAACGGGACCACGATTAGATGCAATGATGAGTCTGCGGGCATGCATCAACTGCGGAGGATGAACATCCGTCGTCATCCGCGAAGGCATGTGTTTGTCCTTTCTAACAGGTGTTTTACTGTTGTTGCCTCAGGACCAGGAGACTCGAAGGTCCTACAGGTGCATCGGCGTATCCACGTTTCCTACGCGTGGTACAGATTGATATAGAAACACACCAAATCATATAGTATGACAATACGCAAGGCCCCTGTAGTAATGTTACCATACAATGGAGCAGAATTCCTAGGATTTGTGACCTGTATACTATATGCAACACAGCGCAACCCCGTTTACTTAGTATAATGCACTAAAATACGGAAAGGTTTCCTCGTATGACAACACGAATTGATGGGCGTGCATGGACTCAACTCAGACCCATTCGCCTCGCGGTCGACTTTCTGGATTATGCAGAGGGATCGGTATTAATTGAGGCAGGCAAAACGCGCGTGCTGTGCGCTGCCAGCGTGGAAGAAAGAGTCCCGCCATTTCTGGAAGGAAAAGAGCAGGGCTGGGTAACAGCCGAATACAATATGTTGCCACGTGCAACGCATACGCGCTCTTCACGCGAACGCGATGGCAGAATAGGTGGTCGAACACAGGAAATTCAACGCCTGATCGGGCGCTCACTACGCGCGGCTATAGACATGAAAGCGCTAGGCCCACGCACTATCACACTTGATTGTGATGTCTTGCAAGCCGACGGAGGAACACGTACGGCATCAATTACAGGAGCCTACATCGCTTTACATCGTGCCTGCTCGTTATTGCTGCAACGAGAACTCCTGACAGTTCACCCGCTACGTACGGCAGTTGCTGCTGTCAGCGTTGGTATAGTAGCTGGAGAACCCATGCTCGACCTCTGTTACTTGGAAGACTCACGTGCCGATGTCGACTTCAACGTCGTCATGACAGCAGAGCACGAGTTTGTTGAAGTACAGGGCACTGGCGAAGGCGCGGTTTTTGGTCGACACGCAATGGGCCAACTCATCGAACTGGCGGAACAAGGCATTAGCGAATTATTGGAACTTCAGCAGCACCATCTCAAGCTGTGACGATGGTGAGAGGTACATTAGTACCGTTCTTTCCATCTATAAAATATGTAAACGTTTTGGTTAATGAGACGTGAGGTAATTGGACCTGTGAGGCATAGGCGATTACGAGTACTTGTATAGTAGCGGTAGTTTGATACCACCCATAACTACCTGTCCCCTTGCTAAAACTTGCGGATAGGCAGTGCACATGCTAGAATGCCCAACGAGAACCGGAAAAGTATAACATTCTGCCGGACCAGCGGCAGAGTCGAGAGGAGCGCAAATTGGAAGAGAAGACAGGCAGGAAGTGGCTTTGGCGCATTTTAGATTTCATCAATCCACTACGCGACCCTAGCCTGACGGTGGCGGCTGTGCTGACTTTCATTGAAGAGGCCGGACAGCATGACAACTGGTATTGGATTATTGTCATTGCGCTCGTTAACTGGATAGCTGTACGTGGAGTGGTGTGGTTAATAGTCAATTTCACCTTTGCATCCACCTTTATTGGTCGTCGTGTATGGTGGGCTGTCCAGCATCCACGACTCGCATGGCGCATCCTCGATGCAGTTGGACATGAGGAGATCGTAATTGGTGGCTTGCCAGCATTAGGCGAGGGTGTTTTGCTGCAAGATGGCAGCGCAGTTATGAGCCCGGCACTGAGTGCCAGCGGCATTCACATCATCGGTGAACTCCCGGCAGGCACAGAACTTCCTGTCCTGGGAATGCCAAATGGACAGGTGACGGCAGATCTTTCTGCACTCACAGGCCCAGGATTTTTCCCCGGTATCAGTACGACCAGTACCTTCTCAGGTACGAATGGGTTTGCTGCACAGCAAGGTTTCCCACACATGGGCAACAACAGCTACATCAGTTCGCAGAGCACCGATGGACTCCCACAGAGCTTCCCGCAACGACCATCTGAAGAAGAAGAGCGTCTGCATCAGCAGATAGCCGCCTTCACACGCCTCTTTGACGATTGGATACAATTCACAGAAGAGAAATGGCGTACTGTTAGCGATAGCCAGCTCGGCTGGAAACCTCTACGTGGTCGCTGGAGTAGTTGGGACGATATCTTCCAGGATGCCTACGCCGCGAAAACTTCCGACCCGATGGCTCAGGCTGCACAGGCCGCAGGCGATGCCACGGCACGACGCTATGAAACCTCGAAAGAGAAAGGCTCAGCCGCCTCTGCGGTTGCATGCTTTATGCGCGATATGATGACTCTGCGCCGTGGTCTTGAGATGATGCAACAGCAACAGCCAGCCGACTACAACATGGAGTCAACAAACAGGCAAGCAACTGTAGATCCTCAAACAGGCCTGATGAAGCGTTATAGTGATAGAAATAGTGGCTCCTTGCTCAACGGGCCAACCGGCGGGATCACTCCTCGCAATTCACTTATTCGGCGACCAGCACAGATTTTTGTGGATGCTGACTCGGAGAAATAGGACAAACCATGTATATGTACTCTCCACGCCTAGTTCATGTGCGCCCAGAGATAGAGCGTATGGCCGAATACATCCCTGGTGAGTCACTGGAGACGTTTAGCGCGCGTACAGGTATACCGGTACACCGATTGATTAAATTAAACAGTAACGAAAGTCCGTATGGGCCTGCACCTCAGGTACTCAAAGCTCTGGGTGATCACAATACCTATAACAACTATCCTGATACTGACTCGACAGCTTTACGTAATGCTCTTGCCGAATATACTGGTGTTGATAGTCGCTCCATCGTCGTCAGCCATGGTAGCAATGAACTGATCAATTTGCTCTGGCACATCTTTCTTTCAGTCGGGGATAATATCGTCTGCTGCCCCCCTACGTTCTCGCTCTATACATTTATCACCACATTTTGTGGTGCGTATGTGCTCGAAGTGCCACGCACGGTCGATTACGAAGTAGATATTGAGGGAATTTTAGCGGCGCTCACGCCTGAGACAAAGATAATAGTCCTCTGTTCGCCAAACAATCCGACGGGAAATGTGATCTGCGAAGATGATGTGCTGGCACTACTCGACACCGGACGCATCGTTGTCGTTGACGAGGCTTATGTTGAATTTTCAGATCGTCCAAAGGGCCTGGCCCACCTGGTACAGCAGCATAGGAATCTGGTTGTAATGCGCACTTTTAGCAAATGGGCCGGGCTGGCGGGATTGCGTATCGGCTATGGCATCTTCCCTGAATGGATTGTGACCTATATGCGCAGAGCTCAATGTCCTTTTGAGGTCAACGTGGCGGGTCATATCGGTGCCATCGAGACTCTCAAGCACCTGGACTACACGCTGGACAAGGTAAAGCGTATAGTCCAGGAACGTGGGCGCCTTTTTGACATACTTGCCAGCTATCCATACCTGGAACCCATCTCATCGCAAGGCAACTTCATCTTAAGTCGCGTACGCGAAGAAGATGTCAAAATGGAGCGCATCCGTACTACAGTCGAGGCACATGGATTACTGCTACGTTATTTCAATCATCCTTATCTGAGCAATTTTATGCGCATCACCGTTGGTCTGCCCGAGCACACTGACGCATTGAACCATGCATTGTCAAAGATCGAAACCCGGTAGGGGCGCGATTTATAAGCCCGCGAATTGATATATCAATTCGCGGGCTTATAAATCGCGCCCTACCGTTATTTTTAACTTGCTCAACCACCCTTCCACGATGTACAATAGGCCCGCAAGGATGTAATAGCAAACGTTATATCTGTCGTGGATGAACGATTAGCAGAACGACGCTGCCATGCAGGTACATGGCATTCGCGGAGGATTTGTTTATGCCAAACAACACAAATGATTTGACAACCATTGAGGATGTCGCAGCACGTGAGATTCTCGATTCACGTGGCAACCCTACCATTCAGGTCGAAGTACTTTTGATCGGGGGAGCACGTGGGGTCGCCGGAGTGCCCTCTGGTGCATCGACGGGCGCTCACGAAGCAGTAGAACTGCGTGACGGCGACAAGAAGCGCTACGGAGGCAAAGGTGTTCTGAATGCTGTTGCCAATGTCCATGACGCTATCAGCGACGCCATCGTGGGACTCGATGCTACCGATCAGACTACACTGGACGAAGTGATGATTGCTCTGGACGGCACTCCCAATAAGGCAAAGCTGGGCGCAAACGCTATTCTTGGTGTCTCGCTCGCAGTTGCGAAGGCGGCGGCGAATGCTCAGAATCAGCCTCTTTACCGCTATTTAGGTGGCGTATCAGCGCGTACACTCCCTGTCCCAATGATGAATATTTTAAATGGGGGCAAACACGCTGACAACTCGACCGATATGCAGGAATATATGATCCTGCCCGTAGGCGCGCCCTCATTCCGTGAGGCACTGCGCTGGTGCGCCGAAGTCTATCAGGCTTTGAAAAAGGTACTCCATGACAAGAAACTTAATACCAACGTTGGCGACGAAGGCGGCTTTGCGCCTTCTCTCGGTTCTAACCGCGAGGCTTTAGAGGTCATTGTTGACGCTATTGGTAAAGCTGGTTACAAGCCCGGCGTTGATATTTTCCTGGGCATGGACCCCGCCTCCAGTGAATTTTACGAGAATGGAAAGTATGTGCTGGCACGCGAGGGTCGCACTCTCAACTCAAAAGAGATGGTCGATCTGTACGAGCAGTGGATCAATGAGTATCCGATCATCTCTCTCGAAGATGGCCTTGCCGAAGACGACTGGGAAGGCTGGGCACACCTGCGCCAGCGCCTGGGTAGTCGCATCCAGATCATGGGTGATGACCTGTTCGTGACTAACACAGAGCGCCTGAGACGCGGTATCATCGAGCAATCGGCCAACTCCATCCTGATTAAGCTCAATCAGATTGGAACGCTGACCGAGACACTGGCCGCCATCGAAATGGCAAAGCGCGCCTCCTTCAGCGCCGTTGTCTCACATCGCTCCGGAGAGACCGAGGACTCCACGATCGCAGACCTGGTGGTCGCCACCAATGCAGGACAGATCAAGACGGGTGCTCCAGCACGTAGCGAGCGTGTAGCCAAGTACAATCGCCTGCTCATCATCGAGGACGAACTGGGCGATGAAACAGCCCGCTATGCAGGCTTCAGCGCCTTCTACAACGTACCCACCCTGTACGCAAAGGCCTGAAACGCGCTATAGTATGTATATTGGCAGTATCCTCAAACGGATCGAAGGATGCTTTAATTATTAAACCAGGGAACAATCCCCCGCATGTTCCCGTAGGGGCCTCCCTTGTGGGGGCCCTGGGAGCCGATCCAGAACCCCGAACAGGGCCCCGCAAGGGAGGCTACGGGGGCGGCAACAGGAGAGGTTTTATGTCAAGTAATACATCCAACGTGGTTGGCGTATTGGAGCGGCGCACCACGCGTTCTATTCACTATAACATCAGCTATATTGTCCAGGGTACAGAGTATGGAACCGACGGGGCAATTATTCTGTTGCATGATATTCCCGCAGGAGCTTTCACCTGGGAAGGCGTTATTCCACAACTGGCCAATTTAAAGCGAGCGGTCTATGCTATCGATATGCTTGGTTTTGGGCAGTCCGATCATCCCTGGCCTGCCGATACATCCGTCTGGGGTCAGGCTGACGTACTGAACTACCTGCTCCGGCACCTCAACCTCACCAACGTAATCCTCGTGGGCCTTGGTTTCGGTGGTGGAGTCGCACAGATTCTGACAACCCGGCTTTACCGTGACAGGGTTGCTGCGGTCGTGCTCATCAACACCATCAGCTACCTGCACTCGTTTGCTGAAAACTGGCCCCTACCGGACATGGAGAAGCGCCAGGATTTCGATGCGCCAAAACAAACACATGTCGAGGAGATGATCCGTGACCTGTGCGCAACGCTCCCCAACGCGGTTCAGAATACCGATCGCTTCAACGATGTTATTGACGATTATGTAAATCAATGGAATAGCGAACTGGGCAAAGAGGTACTCTATCAACATATTCGCCAGCTCATTCCCAGCTATGTTAACTCGGTTTCATCGGATTTGCAGATTGTGGGCAGACCTATGCTGATCCTATGGGGCGAAAAGGACCAGATCAACCCGATCAAATATGCTGAACGTCTGCACCGCGAAATCAAAGAATCGGAGATGATGGTTATTTCTGGCGCAGGTCACATGATTCTTTTTGATGCATCCAATGCAGTAGCCAGATCCATCGTCGATTTTGTCAACGGCCTATAGGGAATAAACTATAAAGGTGTACATGTAAGTATTGAGAACCCCTCGCCGCCTCACCCTGCTTTGATGTGGATGGCGGGGTTTGCGACCCGAAGCCGCAAACCCCGCCATCCACATCAAACAGCTTACGAAGCTTTTTTCTTACGTCCTGCAGAGGTTTTCTTCTGTTTAACGGTCACGGGGATTGGCTGCTCCTGGTGTTCGCGCTGGTATTCTGAAGAGCAGCGGTTGTACTCCTCCACAGCCAGCATGTATGCATTATACATGCGCTCAAGCACCTGCACCGCTGCGCCCTTCTGTTCAGCCATCACCAGGTCATGCCATTTCTGTTGCATACGTTTTTCGGCGTACTCAAGTTCTGTCGAGGTCATAGCATCTCTTTCTCAGGAAGCCTTATTGTTCTGTTTGTACTCCCTATACTCAGCAGTAAGCTGCTGGATCAACTTCTTTGCATTCAGATAACTGATAGCAGTCACGTTATCGGGCTCTGATTTGCCCATATGCTCACACAGTTTGCGAATACTATTTAGTTGCTGCTCTGTCACCAACGACTCCGAAGCGTTCTCAACTTCGACAGGTTGCACAAACTGGCCATTGGAGCCGTTAGTACCACTATTAGCTATACCATTGGAGCGTACGGCAGTAAAAGGAGGATTGCCATTCCCATTGCTATAGCCACCGGGTGATGCGGTATGCCGCTCGACAGGACTATCAACGATACGGTGAGCCTCATTCAGATCAGGAGCGAACTGAGTACCATATCCTAGTCCAGCCAATGCTCGTCCGATAGCTCCAGTTTCAGCTTTCTCAGCAAAATCTGGGAAGCTAGCAGCATTCTCAGACTTTGTTCCCGTTGCTCTACCACCCTTACCATCAGTGACAATTGCTTTATACCGTGCGTATCCTTTGGCACGCTTGATAACTTTCTCGCTACGTCGCTTTTCGTTGTTCCAGACGTAGACTTCCTCTTCAACCTCACGGTCGAGATCTACTTCGAGTTCCTCTGTATCAATTGTGCCTTGTGGACATTGCTCGCGGAACCAGACAAGGCGCCACTGCACCGGCAGATAATCCTTAGAGCCCTCTCTACTCTTCAACTGCATTACATGTTCATTTGGATTAAAGGGACGGACGTTCTGTAGTTCTTCTTGTTGAACCTGTCCGTTGCTCTGGTCGCTCATCCTCTGCTCCTCCTATTTGAAAATTTGTTCTAACATTATAGAACAGAATCTTACGTACTGTCAAGTTGTGGACACTGTATTATTCTTTATGCGTATTCAAAAAACGGTAGTTAGCGGCGGATTGATATGAAAATTATGCTATCCATAAACAAAAAAACCACTCCGAACTCATATAAAGGGCGCGCGCTGGTTAAATTTCTTGATGCCATAGTCCTTTTTTCCCATTATCTGGACTCTTTGCTGATCTATCCATACAATTCTTAATGTAAAAAATTTTTCAGACTGGTTTTCAATCTTAGCCAGACAGCTTTGTAACTGATATAGCTTTATTCCAAATATCTAGTTGACTAAAGCATTGATAGATCATAAATGTAGTAAAACGTCATGCCGGGCATAATTGCGCTTCCCCGCTTGATACTTGTTAGCAAACCACTCCTGGTTTCCAACAGGGTATACCTCGGGAACGCAGAAAGAGATCTACTATGGCCTCGGATCTACGACAGATAGGCACATATGAATTACAAGAACGTTTAGGACGTAGTAATAGATCGGAACTATGGAAAGCATATGATCCGCAGAAGCAGCGTAATGTTGCGATCAAGCTTATTCTTGCCCAATCACGCGGTAATCCTGACTATCCGGCGTACTTCGCTCGTGAAGTTGAAGCTATTTCGTCCTTACACCATCCTAATATTGTACAAATGTATGATGCCAGGCTTCTACCCACAAACGATCCTGATGCTATGCTGGCCTACCTGGTAACAGAGTATGTAGAGGGACAGACGCTTGCAGATTATATACATAAGCTTCCCCGTTCAGGCAAGGTTCCCCCTGGACCAGAGATTGTACAGATCTTTGCTTTCATTGGCATGGCTATCGACTATGCCCACCAAAATGGGATCATCCATGGAGATCTAAAACCAGCGAACGTCATCCTACGTCGCTCGCCAGATCTATCTAGCCGGGATATTGAGCCAATACTTACCGATACTGCACTTACCAGGCTATTGAGCAACAACGCAACAAAAGCTTCGACGAAGCGCAATCTTGACGCGCTACTTTACATTTCTCCAGAGCAGGCCAGGGGGTATCCTGAAGGTAAGTATAGTGACATTTATTCGCTCGGAGTCATGCTCTATGAAATCTGTACTGGTGTGCTACCTTTTCAAGGGAACAGACCAGTCGCACTCTTGATGCAACATGCGAATGCAACACCACCATCGCCAGCCCTGATTAATCCAAATATTCATCCTGCTTTGACCAGGATCATCATGCGCAGCCTGGCAAAAGATCCGGCAGGCCGCTTCAGTAGCGCATCTGCTATGACCCTCGCTCTTGCAGAGTCACTCAATGTCCGTCTGCCCGAGCGTCTCAACTACCTGGCCTACTCTTTAGCAAACAATGCCCAGGCAGGTCTGCTAGATACTCCTCTGCCCGCAATCTCGATTCCACAGCTAAGCAACACAGCGTATGGCAAGAAAAACCATAACGCTTCTATACAGGACAGGCAGTTTAGCACAGATGATACCCCGGCACAGATTCTCCCTGTGCGCTCTCCGTCGAAACGCAGGCAGCGTATAGTATTTGCAGCATTAAGTGTTCTTCTTGTCCTGACTATCGTTGTTTCGGGGCTTGGTATTTTTTCCTTCTTGCAAGGACATAGTGCTCCAGTAAAAGTCGTTGGACATGCATTCTTTCTTAGTAGTGGGCAGCTCAATGAAAATATCAATAATCAGGGTATCAACGATGAGTTGCAACTTGACCTTTCTGGCATTTCTTCTCCTGGTTCCGGTCACAGTTATTATGGCTGGCTTTTATCCGATAAGAACCAGGACGAGGCACCACCCGTATTTTTGGGTCACTTGAACGTAAGCAATGGTAGCATCCATTTCCTTTACTCAGGTGGGCAGAATCACCTCAATCTCCTGGCTACTACCAGCCGTTTTTTGATTACGGAGGAGGATGCTTCTGTCACTCCAACCGTTCCTTCACCTGACTTAAGTACCTGGCGCTACTATGCCGAACTCCCCCAGACGCCTATTCCTGGTGTTCAGCCATCTGTCAGCATGCTCGACCATTTTCGCCATCTGCTCGTTGAGTCGCCAGAATTACAGGCTCACTCACTGCGTGGTGGTCTTGCAATATGGCTATTACAAAACACCCAGAAAGTTTTTGCAGCTTCAACCAGCGCCAGAGATGCCTGGCAGGCAAAAGACTTTCAGACAGCGCGTAGCCAGATCGTACGCATGATAGACTACCTTGATGGGAAAACCCTGGCACTCAAAGATCTGCCACCCGGTATACAACTGATAGCCGATCCTCATTACGATCAAATTCCTCTTCTCGGCATCGATCCAAAAGACCCGGGATACTCCAATAATGAGGATACACCACCCGGCTTCGTCTATCTGATAGGTATCCATCTCTCAGGGGCGCTCCAGTCTCCCGATACAACACAGAGCCAGCGCAAACTGGCAGGTCAGATTACAGCGGACCTGAATGACGTAGACCAGTGGCTTGAGCAAGCACGCAACGACGCAAAACAATTGCTCCAGTTGGACGATACACAATTGGCACAACCTTCGGCACTCTCAGTGCTGAATGATATGGCGACGCAGACACAGTATGCTTATGCTGGTCGCTTCGACCAACCTACAGCGCAAGCAAAAGGAGGAGCCATTGGGATTTATGGCAATATTCAACATCTTGCCGATTTTGCTGTAAAACCATATACAGCCTCATAAATAGGGAAGTGTGTATGTCAACACCTGATCTTTTATTTACACCATCCTCTTCTTCTTTCACGAAGAAACGACGATGGCCGCCGCGCAGGCGCACACTGCTGGTAATACTTATATCTCTGGTTGTATTGCTGATTGGCGCTGGAGTGGGAGCATGGTTTGTATTCTCCCGCTCCTCAGCAACAAGCCCGATCGTAGGACAGTTCGCCTTTCTTAGCTCAGGTCAGGCGAATGACAGTGGTAGCCAGGGTATCGCCGACCAGGTCCAGGTTGATTTACACGCAATTCAGGGTCCCTCAGAGGGCAAGAGCTATTACGCATGGTTGTTACCCGACAAAGATGACCTGCCTGCTATGTTCCTGGGTACTATCGTTATACGCGGAGAAACGGGTCACATGATCTACAGTGATCCGCACCATACCAACTTACTTGCTCATAGCAGTGGTCTACTTATTACCGAGCAGGACGCAACTCCTATACCGCATCTCCCATCGCCGAACAAGAGCGACTGGCGCTACCTCGCTCAGATTCCGCAGACCTTGCCTGCTGGATCAGGGCAGCAATATAGCCTGCTGGATCATCTGCGCCATCTGCTTGCAGAAGATCCCACACTCAAAGCACACGGTCTGCCTGGAGGACTGGCTCCCTGGCTATACCACAATACAAAGATAGTTTATGAATTGTCTACCAGCGCAAGAGACGGCTGGTATGCAGGTGAAAGTGCAGCCAGTGCCTTACTACGATCTCATCTTATACAAGTGCTGGCATACCTGGATGGAGCATCTTACGTAGCGAGAGATCTGCCTGCTACAACCCGTGTCCCTGCCCAGGCTAATCCAAGGGGGGGGATCGGGCTCCTTGAGTATGAACCAGAGCAGAATCCAGCAGGGTGTCTCAAACATGTAGCACTGCATACGAACGGTGTAGCTTCCTCACCTGGTTCCAATACTTCATTACGTCAACAGGCAGGACAGATCACGACAGCCATCGGTTATATCAACGGGTGGCTCGAAAAAGTTCGCCAGGATATAACGAAGCTGATAGTTATGACCAATCAGCAATTGCAACAGCCGGAAGCGGGGAAATTACTGAATGATATGGCGCTGAATGCTACGCTCGCGTGGAACGGACAGGGAGGTCAGAGTGGGGGGATCGGGCAAGAAGATGGCGTACAGTGGGTATATCTTCATATCCAGCGTCTGACAACGATGGATATCACCGCGGCCTGAGAGCGATAGAGATCCTCTATTGCTCTTCCCAGGTCAGAAACGCGTTCTGTACTTCTTCCATTGTTGAAGCCTGCGCCACGCGAACAAGCAGAACTTCGAGCGTCTTTGGCTGCTCAATGATCATCGTTTGTCCTTTTGCCAGCTTCGTCAATTTGGGATAGCGTGCCTGAACGAGACCTAGAATCATTTGACGCAGCGATTGGAGACGCTCCTGGCGCTCCTTTTCTATTCCCTCCTTACGTCCTTGCTCAAGCCCTTCCCTCAGTCCCTTCTCCAATCCTTCCTCCAACCCCTCTTCCAATATTTGTTTGTACGCTGGCGTATCACGCAAGATATCTTTCAACATGTCAAATTTCCTTCCGAGCCACTCCTGGTCCTCTTTGCTTTCAAATGCCAATGATGCAAATAGACGTGTTAACGCCAAAAGTTCCTTCCGAGCTGGCTTCCCTTGAGGCATGAGCCTGGCGATAATCTCTTCAATGACCTCACGCTTTGCTCCACCCTGTGCCAGTGGCACAAGAGGCAAGATTCCCAGTAAGCCCTCAGCCATCATATTCTCATAGGGAATATCCCACAACAGGATAACGCGAAAGTGAAAGCGCAGTACTTCTTCCCCGGTAGGCAATGTTCGTACAAGAGGAGGTACTGCTACTTTGCCGCCTTTCTTTAAGTATACCACGACAGAGCAGACAGGACATTCATGGTGCCGATATGCTAGAACGCTGTACTCTAGCAAACGCTGTTCCATATCGGGGTCAGGAGTACTTTGAAATTCAAGATGGAATAATACACGTTCGCCCTCGATGATAACTTCTTGCATGGCATCAGCATCGATCGTGAGACTCTCGAACTCCTGCGAACGCTTGCCAGTAAAGTATGCTCCTCGCAAAAGCCAATCGAGAAAATCCTGCGGACTTTCGGTCATTAAACGTTTCATCCCATTATCCCAGGGTTTTGCCATTCTATAAACCGCCCTGCTACATATTCTTACATCCAGTATAGCGCGGCCTCCAAACTAATGTGCCTCAAGAGTTCGATAGCTTTCTTGTAGCTGCTCAGAGAGCTGCTGCTTGATGGCCTCTGGGAGGAAGGAGGCACGGAGAGCTTCCAGATTGCAGCGCAGGAAGTGTTGTTTGTCCCAGGCAAAAAACTGGTGTAGCTTTTCATATTCCTCAGTCAGGGTGATGTCAGTGATGGCACGGGCATCGGTATTCACACCGAAAGAGAGGCCAAGCTCGTAGAGTCTATTAATAGGATGGTCCTTGAAGGTATCGTAGATATTTGTTTGCAGGTTGGAGGTCGGACAAACCTCTAAATGGATACGCTTGTTGCGCAGGTGCTCAATGAGGACAGGGTCCTCGATGCTGCGAACGCCGTGGCCGATGCGAAGAGGATGAAGTAAGCGGAGCGTTTCCCATACGCTCTGTGGACCGCTCGCTTCACCCGCGTGGGCGGTATAGGGGGGGTTCCGGTCTGCCACATACTGATAGGCAGGAATGTGGGGCGTGATAGGGAAGCCAGCCTCGTCGCCTGCCAGGTCGAGAGCAGCGACACGCGTTCCGCGAAAGCGTTCGACAAGTCTCGCCGTCTGGAGGCTCTGTTCACTGGAGAAGTGACGGAGCGTACAGAGGATCAGTCGGGCTTCGATGCCAGTAGACACGCTGGCCTGGGATGTCGCTTTTTCAATAGTCTCGACGACCTGCTCTGGCGAGAGGCCCTTTTCCGTATGCAGGAGAGGTGCGAAGCGGATTTCCACGTAGAGGAGGTGGTCCCGCTGGAGCTGTTCGAAAAGATCGAAAACGACGAGGCGCAACTGTTCTTCGGTTTGCATAAGGGCAATACCTTGTGGCGTCCGTGTCAGGAAATCGGCCAGATTGGTACACTTTGCGGGTGCGATAAAATCGTGCTGGTATGCTTCTTCTGTGATAGAAGGATTGATCCTGTGGACGACGTCGTAGCTCAATGAGCAGTCGAGGTGAAGATGTAGTTCCACTTTTGGATACACACTGAAATCCATGCCTGTTGTCTCCCTTTTCCTTTATCCTAACATTGCGCAGTTTCTGTGAATATCATGTATCAATACTATAATGTGTGTGTCCAATTTAACAAGTAGATTCACCGAGACAACAGGAGCGTGGACGCAGCATCTCATGAGCACTACTGACCAGCAGGCAGAAGCTAACTGGCTACAATCTCCTTATTGGCCAACTGACTCTGAATCAACCTCGCGTAATACTCTCCCCGCCGCAACAATTCCTCGTGCGTTCCACTTTCGACGATCTGTCCTTCATGAAGGACCAGGATCAGATCGGCATTGCGAATCGTGCTCAAGCGATGTGCAATAATCACCTGAGTACAGGCCAGGCGATTGAGATTCTGCTCGACTACTTTCTCTGTGACCACATCCAGACTACTCGTCGCCTCATCGAGCAACAAGATCACTGGCGCGTTCGCAAGCGCCCGCGCGAGCGCGAGACGTTGCCGTTGCCCGCCGGATAACGCATTGCCCCCTTCCGAAACCATCGTCTCATACTCCATGGGCATTTTCATAATGTCGTCGTGAATTGCCGCCATTTGAGCCGCTCGAATGACCTGCTCCATGTCCATCCCCGGATCATTCAAAGTGATGTTTTCGCGAATCGAGCCGCTAAAGATGCTGGCCTCTTGCATCACCACTCCAAACTGGGCCCGCACAGCCTGGTAGTTGAGCTTGCGTAAAGGAATGTTATCATACACCACGTCCCCAGTGGTTGGAGTGTACAGACCAAGCAACAAGTTCCCCAGGGTACTTTTGCCCGACCCGGTTCGACCAACAATCGCTACCTTCTGTCCCGGGTTGACACTGACATTGATATCCCGTAAAACGGCAGGGGATTGTGGATCGTACTGGAAAGACACATGCTCCAGGCACACCTGCCCACTGAGCCGTGGCGGTTGAAGCACAGACTGGACATCTTGCTCGGATTGCGCTTCGATGACATCGGCGAGGCGTTCCATATGGGAGCGTACCAATTGGATCTGTCTGCCACTGGCTACCAGGGAGGTAATTGGCAGGAGAAGGGAGGTTCCCAGCGTGTTGAGGGCAAGCATAGTTCCCACGGCCATGGTACCATTGATGACCTGCTGGGTTCCTAACCAGAGGAGGATCAAGGGGGCGAAGGTGCTGAGGCTCGACAGGACGATATCAACCAGTGAGGAGACGTAAATCCGTCGTACTGAGGTGTTCATCTGCTCAAAAAACAGGTTTGACCAGCGTTCCAGGACTCGGGACTCGGCGCCTGCCGATTTGAGGGTTTTGATCCCGGCCAGCGTCTCGGTTAAATACCCCTGCGCTTTGCCGACCGCGGCCAGTTCGCGGCGATTCAACTCGTGCAAATGTTTACCAGTTCCCAGGAGTAAAATGGCCTGCATCACTCCCACGACGGTGATGGTGAGTGTGAATGAAGGTGACTGCGAGAGCAAGATAAAGAAATACACCAGGACGAAGGTGCCATCCAGAACGGTGGAGAGCAACTGGTTACTAATCGTGTCACGAATCACCGTGTTGCTACTGACCCGCGCCAGAATGTCGCCAGTAGAGCGTTGCAAGAAGAAGCGCTGTGGAAGGCTGAAGAGGTGCTCGAGGAAATTAAACATCAGGCTCGTGTCGACCCGTGCCTGTAAATAGAGCAGAACCAATGAACGCAGAAGCCTGATGGTTATTTGTGCCAGGACAAGCAGGACCACGCCGATTCCCAGAACCTGCAAGGCCGTAATACCCTTCATCGGGATCAGATTATTGATGATAATCGCAGTCAACAAGGGAAAAACCAGCCCAAGCACCTGTAATAAGAGGGAGGCACCTAGCACCTGAACGACAGCCATGGGAGCCTGCTGAATATAATTCCTGGCGTACGATTTCAAGCTCAACTGGGCGATCTTGCTCGCACGGGAAAACTGGACCCCAGGCTCCATCATGATGACGACTCCGGTGAAGCCCTCGTCGAACTCTTTGGCACTCAGGCGCTTACGACCCGCGGCTGGATCAACCACATCAACGAAAGTGGGAGACCAGCGCTCGACGATGATAAAGTGATTAAATTCCCAGTGGACAATGGCTGGCAAGGTGACCAGGTGAAAATCATTCCTCAGCAACATGGCCAGGCAAGCGGCTCCACATTCCACCATACTGATCTGTTGGAGGACAGGTACACGGCGCTTGTGACGGAATAGACGGCGCGAGGTTCCTTTGTCTTTCTCCGGCGCAGCTTGTGCGGTTGGTTCAGGGCGGGCAGAGGGTGTCTGTATGTGCCTTGTTGTTTCACGGGCTATGTGCTCTCGCTCATCGATGGTGAACGCTTGCATAAGCGCTGTTTTTTCACGAGCGATATGTTCTCGCTCATCGATAGAGAGCGCCTGCATGAGTGATGTTTCTTTACGAGCTATGTGCTCTCGCTCATCGATGGTGAACGCTTGCATGAGCGCTGTTTCTTTACGAGCTATGTGCTCTCGATGGGCGATGAGTTCGGCAAGTCCTGGTGTGACAGAAGTACGAGTGGACCTGGTAGTTGAATGCTGAAGGGTGTGATGGCGTACCATGGCACGTCGTCGCAGGGCCAGATCGATTGTCTTCGTTGAGGAAGTTGGAGTGATCGGAATGATATCACGCTGAGAAATCTGGATGCTTTGCGGTGTTTCTTGCTCCGTTTCAGAGTCCCAGGAATCCTTTTGCAGACGCCTTGCAGGCAAGAACTGCGGTCTGAAGCTATTATCTCTTTCATCTTTATTCATAGATTTATCATGTCTCTTTCAACAAGTTATTACAATCATCTACATTGATCAGGTCTATCATGTATTTTTCAGCAGATTATTAAAGATGGGAAACAATGAGAGCAAACTTTGCGATCCAATTTGTATCTGTGCTTGCACGAGACTTCCTGCGTACAGGCTCTCTGATACGGCAGATCCTAAGCGAATGGTCACAACTAAAGAGGGGTCAGCGACCTGAAGTCCATATTGCTGGTGCACCTCACTAGGGCTAAGAAGATGTTGATTGACGACATCAACACTACGATCCACAAGGGGGCCAGCCTGACCGATCTGGATCTGGGCAGGGAGTCCGGCCCGTAGAAGTGAAGCCTCACTGGCCGGTAAAAGGATGATGGCGGTCGCCTCATCAGACGGTTGAGCAGAAGCACTCGAGTCGAGAACGACCCCTGATCCAGTAATATATTCTGGCACTCGCCCGAACCAGACAACTATTCCTGCTACTATCAATAATACAAGCGTTATCCACAAAAAGGCAAAGACTGGTGGAGTGGCAATACGAGGGAGAACACTTTTTTCCCTATTCTGTATATATTTTTGTACCGTCTTACTGCGAAAAATAGAGCGTTTGGGGGAGGCCGTTGCCATACCTTTCCTCCTTCTTTCTTGACGATGATCACCCACCACTCGCGTCCGCCGTCCTGCTGACCAGACCAGCAAAGGTATCGAAAGCAGAACGGCACGTTTAGATCTTCTACACTCTCCATCAGCACCAGTTCCTGCACAACCTACAGGAGCGCATGAGTGAAATGCCGTCTCATGCGACTAATGAAATGAAGCGATGATCGACTGAGCCTGGGTCTGCGCCTTTTGCGAAATGCTGACAGTGCTATTGATCAGTTTGCTGGCAGCAACCACTGCTACTCCAACTTGATTGGTGACAGCGGTAGTTACCTCGGTATTCACATTAACGGTAGGATTCACATTAATAGTGATGCCAGAACCGCCTGTAACAGCCTCTAACTCTTCATCGCTCAAGTCTAGCATACAGTATTGGTCCATCATAGATTCAACTCCTTTGTCTTCTTGCAAAAAAGCTTCACTCTTTCTCAGAGAGAGGAAAAGTATCCTTTCGGAATCTCTGCTCTTCAAGGTAAAACGAGGTAACATGACATGCTACCTCGTTTCGTCGAGAGTTTCTTTCTCGATTCTCAACGAGAACCTCTCGACTGGAAGCTATATAAGCTTGATTTAGTGATTGCCCGAATGGTTGAATGCGTGATTGAGGATAGCCGCAACAGAGGTGTTCGAAGCGCTCTGGGCAACATTGCCAACGGCTGCCTTCTTAGCAAAGACATCTGTCAATACGGTGGCTGCTTCCTGCTCGGAGGTTGCGGCTGACTGGGCTGTCTGGTCTCCACCAGCTACCATTTCGAGTTCTTTTTCATTGAGTTCGCGCATGATTCTTTATCTCCTTATTAAACTTTTGTTTTCGTAGTGCGCCTGGAAGCACACTACTCTTGATTGACCCTTTAATGGTCAGCAAATTAGATTTAGTGGTTGCCTGAATGGTTGAACGCGTGATTGAGGATAGCCGCAACAGAGGTGTTCGAAGCACTCTGCTCGACGTTGCCAACCACGGCCTTTTTAGCAAAGACATCTGTCAACACGACGGCTGCCTGCTGATCAGAGGTTGCGGCTGACTGAGCCGTCTGGTCTCCACCAGCTACCATTTCGAGTTCTTTTTCATTGAGTTCGCGCATGAGTTTTAGACCCCTTTCATTGTTACAACATTTACTGTTAAGATTGGACAGCCGGTCATCAGCTTGTAGTGGGCTTCATTGCCCTCATCTGACGTCTCACTACCCCGCATCAGCATGATGGGCACTGACGGTCGCCTGTAATAAATATCTTTCCCCTCTCTGAAATACACTCCCAACAACGTGCTACTTACGTTCGAGCAAGAGTACCATCTCCTGGAAAGACTTCATTTACTTAACAATGATATTATCGAACAATACGAGTGATTTGGGAAGAAGAAGGTGGTGGAGAAGTGGTTAATCTTGAGTTATTATTTTGATAAATAGGTGTATATTTTTCTATATCTATTTCTGTCAAGTAATCAACGATTTAAAGTACCTAATAGCATCAATAAAAAATAGTTACACAAGTGATGCTTAGATATTTGATAACGATAAAATAGGAGGGAATATCATTTAATGCTGCCACACTCTTTTAGAGAAAATAAACTGAAAATGTTGCTTTCTTCACCCCTATAAGACCGTAGTTTAATAATTGCAACCTGAACTTAACCAGATCATCACTATTTTTCTCTTTTATGTTCTCTTAATTTCATATATATTATTAAATGTAATGTATAAGAATGTACTACTGTAAAAAATTTAGTCATTCTGATACAGAAACCAGTGCTGGTCCAGAATAAATTGGCTCTGTAAATGGTCTTACATGACGCTAACAAGAACCGATAGCAGGCAATCGCAGAATATCTGCTTTTTCAGGAAGGAAGTATTAAATCATGCAAAACAATCTTTTCTTACAGGAACTCGATGATGAGCAATTAGCAATGGTAACCGGGGGACATCACCATCACAGCGCTCACCACCACACACCTCCAACCACAATTGATATCATATATATCACTAACAATTATTATGTGGTTGACTCTCCGGGAACCCAGATATCCAATGTTTCCACCGGCATATCCAAGAATTCATCGAATAACAATACTCCAACCAATGTGATTGTGTAATAGAATGTGACTTACAAAACTCAGTATTTCCCCGTGCCTCCAGGCTTGCAACGTAGGTCTGGAGGCACGGCCGGAGCTTTTTGCCTCTGCACAATACATCTTTCGATACAACTTTTGGGGACATGGCTTTCCGCCCATCGGTCCTAAACTCGGAAGTAGCATCTTGTCCCACCTTTCTGTTCTACCTCGTGCTTGCACTCTATATTCAAACCAATCAAAATCTCCTGGGCCTGTTCTCCCATTGCCATTACTGCTGGCATACATGCCCATACCTATTCTCCTCAAAAGGAATACTCTCTACCCCATTCACGTTATAATGAGTATCATATTCAGAGTACTCAAAGTATGAGTTAAGGTAGAAGTTAAACAAGTTAGCCTCTAGAGCCATCCTAGAGGCTAAAAAAACATCTACAAATACGAAATGACACTAAGTTTGACACTAAAGGGCAAAAAATCACTCCTCGTAAAAGTCATTCATACCGTCAATCATATCGTCTTGCATTGAAGAGAGAACATGACCATACGTTCCTAGCGTTGTGGTTATATCGTTATGCCCAAGAAGTTTTTGCACCACATGCGCTGGAACTTTCATACCCAACAGTATGGTTGCTGCACTGTGGCGTAAGTCATGGAAACGAATACGGGGCAATCCTGCAACCTCCAGCAGTCTGTTAAGCTGATAGGTAAGTGTTCCGTCCATAATAAACCCTCCTTTCCTATTGCAAAAGACAAGGTTATTGTCAACCCACTTCTCACCTACTTGACTACGTCTCTCCTGCTGTGCTTCGTGATGACGGACCAACATAGTAACAACAACGCGAGGAAGGCCAATAGAACGTTCACTGCTCTTTGTCTTGGGCTTACCTTCCATAAAATGATAGTGCCCGTAATAGCTCACTGTCCGAACAACCTGTAAGGTTCCCTTATTAAGGTTAATATCCGACCAGCGAAGAGCAAGGATCTCTCCTTTTCTCATACCAGTTATCAGAGCTAAAGCTATCAATGCATCCAAGTCTTTTTTTGTGGCTTCTCGCAACAGCGAACGGGCTTGCTCAGGAGTCAAAAAATGTGCCTCATGACGTTCTGGTTTGGGCAAGTCTAGCCTATCAGCAACATTCATCCCGACTAAGCTTATACGCTTTGCATGATCAAGAGCCTTGTGCAGAACTGCATTTAACCGCACAATACGACTAGCGGAAGTACCTTCTCTCAACTTTTTTGCATAGAATAACTGCAGCTGATGTGCTGTAAGTTTCCGCAGCTTAAAATGTCCGATACCAGGAATGAGATGCTTATACACAACAACACGATTGTTTACATAGGTTCTCAAACGTACAGCCGGTTTTTCCACGTCCTCTAACCAGTATTCTAGAAATTGCTTCACGGTTTGTTGCGGGCCAGTTGCAAGTGTTCCCTGCCTCTGTTGAAATTTCGCCTCTTCTAAGAGCCGATAGGCTTCTTTCTCCGTGCTTGCATAGAGTGACTTATACTTACCCGTTTCCTCTACCTTAAACTTTGCCTCGTAGCGTCCATCCTGACGCAAGAAGACCGATCCACCACCGTGAACGCTTCTCTTTCTCTGTTTTGCCATGCTCTCACCTCCCTGGAACAAAGCGACCTGATTATCATCCGTAGGAGAACCAGGTCGCACTCATAAAACTTATGCACCCTGCTCGTTCTGCTTAATCCAGTTCCGAAGGGATTCTGGATGAAAGCGGCGTTGTCCTCCGACTGTGACTGAGGGGAGTCCTTTGTTGTACATGAGGTTGTAGACTGTAGCGCGGCATACTCCTAACTGGATGGCAACATCAGAGACCGTGAGCAACAAGGGTTGTGCTGTGGATAGCTTTTTCCGTCGTGCCATGTGATACTCCTCTCTACTTGTGCAGGTCGCTGCTATATATCAGTGGTTCCGCCGAAAGAGGCGGGGTTGCTGGCCTGGGAAGGTGCTGCTTTTTCTTTCGTTTCTGCGGTGATTGCTTTCTGGTCATAACTCCTCCTTCTTGATTGTTCATGCATATCCTGCATCTGTGTAAACTAGAGCTACTTTGTACATCTTGGTATCACCTTGATGTGCTAGCTAATCAACTTCTGCTGTGACTTCGATGCGACAAGCGCAACATGCCTCGCACGGTAGTGCTGATAGGCGGGAAAGTTCTTAGGAAAGTAGTCGGTCCAGAGCCATTTGGCGAAGGTGTTGACATACTGAATAGGGTAGGCCCATGCCTGTACAATGCGCCCGTCCTGGCATTGGTGCCGATATTTATGACGTTGCTGGTCAGAAAGATTGAGGACATCACGCGTATACTGAGACCAGTGCTGTCCGACGGAGATCTCAATCATGGCTTTGTTATCAATAGCCTGATTGATAATCGCTTCCAGGTTGTAGAGATGTTTGAACAGTTCGCCCATGACGGAGAAATAACCCTCTGGTACACTGTTCAGGTTCTCCAGTGCTCGTGGCCGGAGCGCATTCGTGAGGGTATGTATGGTAGGAACTGGCAATGCTTGTTGGATGACTTCCGCCTCACGGGTTTTGATTGCAAAGTAGGTTTGAGCCTGAGAGACTGCCTCTTTTCGCGGATCGCTGTTCATCGCGACCAGGTAGCAGGCATAGCGGCTCAGGTGGTAATCCTCTACACGTCGCTGCGCTCCTTTGCCAGTTGCGATCATATTGGCGGCGCTGACAAAATGATCTGAAGGGGCTTGTCCGCTATTCTTACAAGCAATCATAGCACGCTCGATAGCGTCTTCAAACTTGCGCCATTCTGTATAATCCATCAACTTCTGTAAATCTCTTGCGCTCCAGTATTCGCGTCTCAGTTCGGTTTGTTTGATACCCTCGAATGGGGAGGAGTTCAGTGTGATGAGGCTTTCTGTCATACGGTTCCTTCACTTTCTCTGTGAGGGCCGACCTCTTCTTTTGAAAAAAAGACAATCTGGACTCCAAATTCCTTTGCGGCAGTTTGTATGGCTGCTCGTTGCTTCTGACTAGAGCCACCAATCTGCTGATAGCCAGCAACAAAGACCTGGGCAGAGGGATTGATCAATTGACGGTAGACCAATACTTGCCCAATGGCTTCGTACAGTTTTGCAGGATAACGAATTTCAGGTTTCACCTCGTAGATGGCATCGGGAGTTACAATATCAGCCCTACCAGCATTACAGCTCACTTGATACCGTACAGAGATGCCTTGTTCTTCCAATGATTTGCCGATGAGTGCCTCTAGCGTACTTTCAGGGCGACCAGGTTTCTTTTTGCCATAGTCGTACTGCTCTCTGTCTTGCGTAACCTCGTGCATCCATTGCTTAAGAACGCCAAAGGGTTCTAAGAGGTGAGAAGAGTCATCAAAATTCATGATCTCTCCTTTCGCTCAATGCTGAAAAGATGCCGGGCAACTTCTTTGTCAGCTACGAGAGAAACAGCGTCTTGAGTGACTATAAACACTTCATGTTCAATCCCTAATGACTCAGCCACAAGGCGACTATCAATACGATGTTCTCCTTCCATAGCGACAATGACCAGTTCACGCGTTGTCATGAATGATACCCTTCCCTTCTTCATGGGTAACACCGAGACATAATCTTCTCCCATTGGCTACAAAAGCCTCGTTGAATTCGGGCTCCCGTTGATGCGTCCATGATCTTCTAAGTTCGACTACGAAAGGCGGTCAAATTTACCTGTATTCTCTTGTAGAAGATCGTCACAGCCACCGATTACACTTTTGTGCGCACGATCGCTCTAGAAAGCACTTTTGAAAGGATAGGTAGAACCCACTGATCTCGGCGTAAGAAAGCCGCTCTTCTCTGGCCCCGTTGGGTGAAAAACGGCATTGTTGTATGAAGAAGAAGAGCGAAGACTCCACAGCAGGCACAGTCGCCGATAATTCCCTTACTCTCGCCAGAATCATATGGCTCATGGACACGTCAACATGAGTAACTCCACATGACAGGGCTGTATCTTCCGCTTGTAGTGCGGTTCCTCGCTCTCTTGCTATACGCGGGAGTCCTTTGGCGCGGGTCTTCTCACCTTTATAAGAAGGCACCTGTCCGCTTCCATCCCGCCTAAGCTTGCGCAGTTCCTTCATCTGGACGCCGCCGTATGGCTTTTACGCCGCTTTAGCTTTTTCACTCTTCTGGGTGTTCACTCTCTCAAAGTGTTTATCGGGCGAGCCTGTCACTGCATGAGTGAGCAATGAGGCTCTAACTCCCTCCCCTAGCCTTGCCGCGTGGCTTGACTGCGAGATGCCGATAGGTGAAGGCTGCAGCTGTCACCTGCATCCGGCACGTATCGGCGATATTCAATTCATGTGCTACCTCTCTGCGTAGCACGGGTGCAACTGAGGGAAAGGGCTGTTGTCCATGTGGCATTGCTGATGAGCAATAATGATGGTATGCTCTCGCTGTGACCCTCACCTGCTCTCCATCGTACATAAAAAAGCACTTGCAAAACCGCTATCATTTTGTGAAGCGAAAAAGTCGTCACCAGATTGATACATCATGATTTTTTTGCCGATTTTGATAGCGCTTTTGATAGTGGCAATGGTCTTATACTCTCTGAGGGAAGGGGAAACGTGGGAGGGTGGCGTACAAGATCGTCGTAGGATGAGCGCTGTCTACGACGATCTTCTCGATAGATGAGGCGTACTGTGATTCGCTTCCCGAGAAAGAAGCTCGGGGAGGATCGTAGCATCCTGTAGAAAAGGAGTTACAAACATACCGATATGCAACAACTATTCAAAAATGCGTTCAAAAAACGCCAACAACCCCCACGCGAATTCCTTGCTCTCGTTCGTGCACACACGAATGTAGGCTTCCTTGCGCATGTGGAAAGTCTTTGTTTACTTCTTGTCGTCATCTGCGCTTGCATATCGATAGTATGCGAGCTTCTCTTACTCTGTCTTCAAGGTATACCCATTAAAATCTGGAATGCCTTTCTTCAAAGCTGGCCGCAAGTCTTCCTTGGTCTGATCGGTCAGTCAGCAGGTGACAAGTATAGTCAACGGGTAACAGCAATCTACTTATGGATACTGCTCTGGCTCTTCTTGATCGTCCTCATCTTACTAATCAGAAAGTTCACCAGGGATTTTCAGGGGCTACGCAAGGCCGCTCGTGCGCAGGCGTCTGGAAAACCTGCGATCAACGTCAGTGATTATATGCATGTTTCGTCTGCGTCATGGCTGTATCCGCAAGTGATGGATGCCCCTTCACCAACCGCGCTCCTGGATTTACTCCAGCAGGGGCACGATTGGAGTCAGCCTCTTGCGGATGTATTACAGAATGCCCCAGAAGAGAAGCGCCCTCCTGTAACTCTTCTCATTTCTCTTTCGGATCATCTGACCATCTCGATTATGAGCCAGGATGGGAAACAAGAAACAACGCACTTCAAGAACGCTTCCTGGGTAGCGATTCTTGCCTTTTTTGCACTGCATAACAAAGGAGAATGGATACCGCGTGATAAGGTAGTAAAGAACGTCTATGGAGCAGAAAATGGGCATCTGTTGGCACTCCATACCAGTCGCATCAATGCCCAGGTGAATCAGGTGGCCGAAGATGCTGGCTTCTTAGATGAGCAAGAATTCGAGGAGAATGTGGGTAAATTGGATCTCTTTGAACAAGATGAGAACGACCCTCGTCATCTGTGGCGACTTTCTCCCCGCTGCGAGATCGAAATCTTCAGTGACCTGACCGCGCTCTATGAACAGGTACTGGCAGCACAGGCAGGGCAGGTTCCTCTTCATCGCGATGCATTGCGCAGAAGCTGTCATCAGATTATGGAACGCTATGGGAAGGGGCTGCTGGCAGAACATCAGGAGAACCATCGCATCTGGTCCTGGTTGCGAGATGCGTATATCACGTATCGCGATCAGTTGCTTTGTATTCTCGAATATGCAGCATCATGTGAGTGGCAGGTTGCGCAAGCGCAGGCGCATTCTGACGTTGCGGACTGTCAGGAAGCGACCTGGTACTCCGCACGGTTTTCAGGATGGAGTGCGCTGATTGCTCTTGGGATTGTCTCCAGACCGGATGCGGGTGAACCCTCACTCATTCGGTGTCTGGAACGGTATTATCTACTCAAAGATATCGACGCGGCTGGCAACATCTACCAAGCCTATGCAGAGCGGATGCTTGAGAGAGATTACAGATGGACTCCACGTCTGAAAATTCTAGATACCTGGCCGGAGGTCACCAGATGGCAACCAAAGAAAAAGCGGTCGCAAAAGGGCTGGTAGCTTCCTGAGAATACGCTCTTATCATGACAAAAAGTGTTTTACGACCGCGTTTCGATCACGCTTCGACCGTTTTTTCATGACGATGCCTCTACAGCCCAGAGAAGCGTTACAGAGGCATCGTCATACTGTAGAATGGTCCCGTTTCCTTTTCGGTACCGAATAAAGTACTCTTTGCGCAGTTCATCGGCTCTACATGCTCACGTACAGTGCGCCTCTCACTGCCGAAACTTGCCAAGTACAGAAGAAGAAGAACAGAGGAGATTTCATCTCGCTGTATCTTTCAAGCTGAAAGACGAATGCACCATTTTTGATCGTAGTGGGTGACGTAGAACATGCTTGCTACAAAGACATGGAGGGTATCACATATGTCCTCATCTGAAATAAAAACACGCTCGTATCGACTCACGCCGCGAGACCGTCTCTGTTTGATCTGGATTGCCTTGCAATACGCCATCCGGTTTGACCAACTGCAGCGACTGCTCTACCGGTACACACCTGCGGAGGACCGCTATAAGCTCAAGCCGGGAACAGACGTGCTCTCCCTGGATCGGACCTATGAGATGGTCCACAAATGGGTAACATTGGACCTCATCGAGAAAGACACCATCCTGCATGGGGATAAGCTGTGGATCTGGCTCACACGTGCCGGACTACGCGAGATCGGCTTGAGCTTCAACTACAGCGGTACACCGTCCAGTATCAGACTTGCGCACCTCTACTTCATCAATCAGGTACGTCTGGCAATTGAGGCCAAACGCCCCAATGACATCTGGAAGTCTGAGCGCCAGATCCGCAAGGAACTACCGCCAACTGCCAAAGGAGAGAAGCAACCACACACACCGGACGCCATCCTCACCAATACCGCCAATGGCAAAGTGACGGCGATAGAAGTAGAATGCCATGCAAAAACGGACGATGAATTGGAAGACGACCTGCGCGAATTGGCTGTCTCTTATAAGTCCGTCTGGTACTTCACGACACGTACTACCCGGCGTCAGGTTGAAGCGATGCTCCAAACCTTCGAGCCCTCGATGCAGAAGCCGTTCGTGCTTTATGATCTTGCGGAGTATGGACATGAATACGGGATCTCGTAGACAGCAGTATCAGCAGGCACAAAGCGCTGACACGCCCGGTTGGGTTCTCCTGTGTGTAACCCTGGCCCTTTGCCTGATTGCACTCCCCTGCACCATTCTCGGGTTTCTTGCAGAGCGTTTCCTTGCGCGCTGGCTTCCCTGGCGTTTGAGCTTTCTCTTGTGGTTCGCGCTTCTCTTCGCCAGCGCGTTTGTCCTGTACAACGACTACCAGCAGAGCTTGCAGCACCTGATCATTCGCGAACTTGCTGATTACATGATCGCGGTCAGACACTACCAGACGGACCTTGCTCACTACCCGCTACGCCAGCTCTGGGCTGAGACATGGCCAGTCTGGTTGCACACCCTGTTGGGCATCGGAGTGACCGGTTTTTGGGCAGAACTGTACGCCAACACCCGCACTGATACGGCTCGGACACTTCGTCAGAACGAACGTCATCGTGAGCGCCGCGTACAACGCTCACAACGATGGGCCAGAAGGCGTA
>WNFY01001429.1_pt1 | contig 39766 bp, 40 predicted proteins | sample 5400091 | NCBI WGS metagenome assembly WNFY01 (sample SAMN13153364, study PRJNA577476) | soil metagenome | isolation source: 60 cm soil or saprolite under grassland replicate 1 | place: USA:California | collected 2016-06-15 | reverse complement strand
AGCCCGATCAGCCCGGTGACGGGCTCGCCGACCGGCAGGTACAGCGGCGCCACGGCGTCGCCGAAGGCCTCGCGGCACGCGTCCAGCGTCGCCTGGAAATCGGCCCGCTGATGGTCGATCTTGGTGATCACGACCGCGCGCGGCATGCCGACCGCGGCGCACTCCTCCCACAGCATCCTGGTCACGCCGTCGATCCCGTCGGTGGCGGAGACGGCGAACAGGGCTGAGTCAGCCGCGCGGAGCCCGGCCCTGAGGTCTCCCGTGAAGTCGGCGTAGCCGGGCGTGTCGAGCAGGTTGACCTTGATGCCGTTGTGGATGATCGGCGCGAGGGTCAGGTTGACCGAACGCTGCTGCCTGACCTCGGTCTCGTCGAAGTCGCTGACCGTGGTGCCCTCTTCTATGCTGCCCGGGCGCTGGATCGTGCCGGTCGCGGCGAGCAGCGCCTCGACCAGGCTCGACTTCCCGGTCCCGGAATGGCCGACCAGCACCACGTTCCGTACCTGATCGGCCGCCGGTGCCCTGCCGGCGGCTCCTCCCGCCCCACTGCTTGTTCCTGCCACTGAGGTTCGCCTCCTTGCGATCGCTTTCCCGCGAGCTGCGCACGACCAGCCTTAACCCGCGGGCACCGTGTCCACAACCCCCACGGAAAGAATCTCCCCGGTTGCCGGAAAGTGAAGCCCGCCCCAGCGGAGGAAAACTCAAGCTCAGCCCGGCGGTAGGATCGGACGGCCATGCTGAACGTGCTGCGGCCCGCCATGACACGCCTGTTCACCCCCGCGGGCAAGGTCCTCGCGCGTACCCCGATAACGCCGAACGCCGTCACCGTCATCGGCACGGTCGGCGTCGCCGGGGGAGCGCTCGCCCTTTTCCCCCGGGGTGAGCTGTTCCCCGGCGCCTTCACCTGCACGATCTTCGTGTTCCTCGACATGCTGGACGGCGTGCTGGCCCGGCTGAAGGGCACCAGCGGCACCTGGGGCGCGTTCCTCGACTCGACCATGGACCGGATCGCCGACGCCGGCATCTTCGGCGGCCTGGTCATCTGGTTCTACACCGGCGGGCACAACCCGCTGCTCGGCGCCGTGTCGCTGTTCTGCCTGGTAACCGGGAGCCTGGTCTCCTACGCCAAGTCCCGCGCCGAGGGGCTGGGCCTGCGCTGCGACGTGGGCCTGATCGAGCGGCCCGAGCGGATGCTGATTTCGCTGATCGCCGTCGGCGTCTCCGGCCTCGGCGTGCCGTACATTCTCAACGTGGGGCTCTGGGCGCTCGCGGCCGGCAGCGCCTTCACTTTCTGGCAGCGGGTGCACGCGGTATACAAGTCAGCAAAGGCTCCCGTAGACGAGGGCGGGCCTGCCGGGGATCAGCGGGCTGAGAAAGGTTAGCGGTGGCCGTATTTAGCGAGCGGCTGACGGGGGTCGCGTACCGGCTGGGCTGGACGCTGATCTGCCGCGTCCCGCAGGCCTGGGCATCGTGGGTCTTCGCCAAGGTGGCTGGCATCGCCTGGCGCCGTCAGGGGCCCGGGGTCCAGGTACTCGAGGCCAACCTGCGCCGGGTGCTGAGCTGGAAGTACGGCACCGACGAGGTGGACGGAAAGGAACTGCGCACCCTGTCCAGGGCCGCGCTGCTCTCCTACGCCAGGTACTGGCTCGAGGTCTTCCGGCTGTCGGTAACCCCCACCGAGCGGCTGGTGGCGGGAATGCGTTTCCAGGGCCCGAACGAGGCGACACTGTTCGCCAACCTCAAGGCCGGCCGCGGCGTGATCATCGCGCTGCCGCACATGGGCAACTTCGAGCAGGCCGGCGCCTGGGTCATCGCCCGCGGGGCGGGGAAGTTCACCACCGTCGCCGAGCGGCTGCGGCCCGAACCGGTTTACGAGAGCTTCCTGCGGTTCCGCCGGAGCCTGGGCTTCGAGGTCCTCCCGCTGACCGGCGGCGGCAGCCCGTTCGGCACCCTGGCCCAGCGGCTGCGCGGCGGCGGCCTGGTCTGCCTGGTCAGCGACCGCGACCTGAAGGAGAGCGGGGTCGAGGTCGAGATGTTCGGGCAGAAGGCGCGGATCTCCGCGGTGGCCGCGCTCGCCGTGCACACCGGCGCGGCACTGATGCCGACCGCGACCTGGTTCGACGGCGAGGACTGGGGCGCGCGCATATACGACGAGATCCCGGTACCGGACACCGGCACCCGCGCCGAGAAGATCGCGGCGATGAGCCAGGCGCTGGCCGACCGGTTCACCGAGGCGATCGCGGAGCACCCGCAGGACTGGCACATGCTGCAGAAGGTCTTCACCGCGGACCTGGATCCGGCCCGGCTCCCCCCGCCGTCCGTGCGGACGGTTATCCCCCCGGAGGGGGGCCCAGGGGGGTCTGGGGGGGCGGACAGCCCTTCCCAAGGGGGGTCCGGGGGGATGGGTCCCCCCGGAGGGAAGAGCAGGGGGGGTCCGGGGGGGATCGCTCCCCCCGGGGGGACACAGCCATGAAGGTCGGGATCACCTGCCCGTACTCGTGGGACGTGCCGGGCGGCGTGCAATCGCACATCAGGGACCTAGCCGAGGCGCTGATCGATGCGGGCCACGAAGTATCGGTGATCTCGCCGGCTGACGACGACACGCCGCTGCCGCCCTACGTGACCGGGGCCGGCCGGGCGGTGCCCGTGCCCTACAACGGCTCGGTGGCGCGGCTGTCGTTCGGGTTTCTGTCGGTGAGCCGGGTACGGCGCTGGATCAAGGACGGCGGCTTCGACGTGCTGCACGTGCACGAGCCCGAGATCCCGAGCCTGTCCCTGCTGGCCTGCTGGGTGGCCTCAGGCCCTATCGTCGCGACGTTCCATACCGCCATCCCGCGCTCGCGCGTGCTGCTGGTCACCTACCCAGTGGTGCGCACTGGCATGGAGAAGATAAACGGCCGGATAGCAGTGTCCGAAGCCGCGCGTAACACGTTGGTCGAACATATCGGCGGCGACGCTGTCGTTATCCCGAACGGCGTGGCAACTAGCAGGTTCCGCAAGGCCGAACCGCTACCTGGCTGGCCTGGTCCCGGCGGCGCGATCGGCTTTCTCGGCCGCATGGACGAACCCCGTAAGGGATTGTCCGTGCTGCTCAAGGCGTTCGAAACCCTCGGCTCCGAACGGCCCGGGCTCCGTCTCCTCATCGCAGGACGGGCTGCCGATCCAGAGGAGGTGTTGCAACGGGTGCCCGCTGAACTACGGGACCGGGTGGTTCTGCTTGGGCAGATCAACGACGAGGAGAAAGTACGCGCGCTGCATTCGGTCGACGTGTTCTGCTCGCCGAACACCGGCGGCGAGTCGTTCGGCATCGTGACCGCCGAGGCGATGGCGGCCGGGGTACCCATCGTGGCCAGCGACATCGAGGCCTTCCGCCAGGTCCTGCGCGGCGGCGAGGCGGGGGAACTGTTCAGCACGGGAGACGCCGGCGACCTGGCCCGCGCGGCCGGGCGGCTGCTGGACGACCCGGCCCGGCGGGCCGCGCTTTCCGCCGCGGCGCTGGCCGCGGTGGCCGACTACGACTGGTCGGTCGTCGCCCGCTCCGTGCTCAGCGTGTACGAGACCGTCGTCCTCGGCAGCACGCAGGTTGCCGTCACCGTGCCAGGGGGTGAGTTCTCGTGATCACCGACATCGTCATCGTGATCGCGGCCGCGCTTTTCATGGGCGTGTACGTGTCCTGGCGGGCCGGCCGGATCGACCGGCTGCACGTCCGAGTGGACATGGCTCGCGCCGCCCTGGACGTGACCCTGCTCCGGCGCAGCTCGGTGGCCTTGGAGCTGGCCACCTCCGGGCTGCTCGACCCGGCCACCAGCCTGCTCCTGGCCGCCGCGGTGCACGGAACCCGTCAAGGGGGGTCCGGGGGGATGGGTCCCCCCGGAGAGGACAGTGATCGCCCGCATGACCTGGCCGAGAGCGACCTGACCCGGGCGCTGCGCGCCGCGTTCAGCCAGCCGGACTTCCGGGCCTCGCTGAACGGCAAGGAGGGCGCCGACGAGCTCCTCGCCGAGGTCGAGGCGGCCGCGCACCAGGTCTTCCTGGCCCGCAAGTTCTACAACGACGTGGTCGCGGCGACCCGGGAGGCCCGGCGGCGGCCGCTCGCCCGGGTTCTGCGCCTGTCCGGCCGGGCCAGGACCCCCGAGTTCTTCGAGATGGACGATTCCCTGGTCGCCGAGAACACCGGCGCCCCGCTCGGCCTCTAGCCGCCTGGTCATACGATGATGGGTAAGCAGTGACTAGTGATCAAGTGAGGTTCCGAGTGTCCACCGACAACACCGACCAGCCCGCCACCGGCACCGCGCGGGTGAAGCGCGGCATGGCCGAGATGCTCAAGGGCGGCGTGATCATGGACGTGGTCACGCCCGATCAGGCCAAGATCGCCGAGGACGCCGGCGCGGTCGCCGTGATGGCGCTCGAGCGCGTGCCCGCCGACATCCGCAAAGAGGGCGGCGTCGCCCGGATGAGCGACCCCGACATGGTCGACGGCATCATCGCCACGGTGTCCATCCCCGTGATGGCCAAGTGCCGGATCGGCCACTTCGCCGAGGCGCAGGTGCTGCAGGCCATCGGGGTCGACTACATCGACGAGTCCGAGGTGCTCACCCCGGCCGACGAGGCCAACCACGTGGACAAGTGGAAGTTCACCGTGCCGTTCGTGTGCGGAGCCACCAACCTGGGCGAGGCGCTGCGCCGGATCGCCGAGGGCGCCGCGATGATCAGGTCGAAGGGCGAGGCGGGCACCGGCAACGTCGTCGAGGCGACCAGGCACATGCGCTCGATCCGGTCCGAGATCGCCCGGCTGTCCGGACTGCCGTCCGAGGAGCTGTTCACCGCGGCCAAGGAGCTCGGCGCACCCTACGAGCTGGTCGCCGAGGTGGCCAGGCTGGGCAGGCTGCCGGTCGTGCTTTTCACCGCGGGCGGCATCGCGACCCCCGCCGACGCCGCGCTGATGATGCAGCTTGGCGCCGAGGGCGTGTTCGTCGGCTCGGGCATCTTCAAGTCCGGTGACCCCGCCAAGCGCGCCGCCGCGATCGTGAAGGCCACCACCTTCCACGACGACCCGGACGTGGTGGCCAAGGTCTCCCGCGGCCTCGGCGAGGCCATGGTCGGCATCAACCTGGACACCCTCCCCGCCGACCAGCACTACGCCTCCCGCGGCTGGTAACCCGCCACCTCCGCGGCTGGCCGCCCGTAGGCTGCGGCACGGGAAGAACAGGCCGCCGCCTCAGCGTTCTATTGTCGTTAACCCCCGTATACCCGAGTCGCGTGGCCCCGCAGGTCACGCGTCGTTGGGGTGCGCTGCGCCATGGCCGGAGGAAGCATGAAGCCCGTCGTCGGCGTGCTCGCCCTGCAGGGCGACGTGCCCGAGCACCTGCGTGCGCTCGAGGCCGCCGGGGCGCGGCCAGCGGCGGTCCGCCGCCCGGAGGAACTCGACCGCGTGGACGGGCTGGTGATTCCCGGCGGCGAGTCGACGACGCTGTGGCGGCTCTCCGTCGCTTTCGACGTCCTCGAGTCGCTGCGCAAGCTCATCGGCGAAGGGCTGCCCGCGTTCGGTTCCTGCGCTGGCATGATCATGCTGGCCGACCGGCTGGCCGATGGCGTCGAAGGCCAGCAGACCTACGGCGGCATCGACATGACCGTCCGCCGGAACGCGTTCGGCCGCCAGGTTGACTCCTTCGAGCGCGACATCACCCTGGCCGGCGTCGGCGCTGACAGGGGCGAAACAGAAGACTCGTTCCGCGCCGTCTTTATCAGGGCACCGTGGGTGGAGCAGACCGGTCCGGGCGTCGCCATTCTGGGAACCGACCTGGGCACCGGTAGGATCGTCGCCGTCCGGCAAGGGCAACTGCTTGCCACGGCCTTTCACCCCGAGCTGACCCCGGACCGGCGCATTCATCAGCTATTCGTAGACATCGTGAAGGACAACACATGAGCGGCCACTCCAAGTGGGCCACCACCAAGCACAAGAAGGCGGTGGTCGACGCCAAGCGCGGCAAGCTATTCGCCAAGCTGATCAAGAACGTCGAGGTCGCCGCGCGTACCGGCGGCGGAGACCCGGCGGGCAACCCGGCGCTGTACGACGCGATCACCAAGGCCAAGAAGAGCTCGGTGCCGAACGACAACATCGACCGGGCCGTCCGCCGCGGCAGCGGCGCCGAGGCCGGCGGCGCCCAGTACGAGAACATCACCTACGAGGGCTATGCCCCCGGCGGTGTCGCGGTGCTGGTGCAGTGCCTGACCGATAACAGGAACCGGGCCGCCTCGGACGTGCGCACCGCGTTCAGCCGCAACGGCGGCTCGATGGCCGACCCTGGCTCGGTGTCCTATCTGTTCCACCGCAAGGGCGTGATCGTGGTGGAGAAGAAGGGCGTGACCGAGGACGACGTGCTGACCGCGGTGCTCGACGCGGGCGCCGAGGAGGTCAACGATCTCGGTGAGTCCTTCGAGGTGGTGTCCGAGCCGACCGACCTGGTGACGGCGCGCAAGGCGCTGCAGGACGCCGGGATCGACTATGACTCGGCGGACACGGCGTTCCTGCCGACCGTCGAGGTCGACCTGGACGAGGACCAGGCCAAGCGGGTCTTCCGGCTGATCGAGGCGCTCGAGGATTCCGACGACGTGCAGGACGTGTACGCCAACTACTCGGTGCCCGACGAGATCATGGAGAAGCTCGGCTGACTCCCCCCGACCTGCAGCTCCGGCTGCTGCGACCCGGCGACGATCCCGATGCCCAGCTCGACCTGTCCGAACGGGCCTTCGGACCCGGGTCCGCCGCCGATCGCGACCGGCGGGTCCGGTCGCTATCCCGCCTCATCGCCGCCGGGCGGTACTTGGGCGCCTTCGCCGCCGGCCGGCCGGCCGCCGGGGCCGCGATCCAGGACATGCGGCAGTGGTGGCTCGGCCGCCCGGTGCCGATGGCCGGGGTCTCCAGCGTCACGGTGGCGCCGGAGTACCGGGGCCGTGGCATCGGCCGGATGCTGATGACCGCCCTGCTCGACGAGATCGCGGCGCAGGGCTATCCGCTGTCGGCGCTGTTCCCGGCGACGATGCCGCTATACCGGTCGGTGGGCTGGGAACTGGCCGGGGCCAGGGACACGGCGGTCATCCCGGCCAGGTCGCTGCTCCGCCTGGTCCCGCCCGACGCCCAGCCCCCGGAGGCCGAAACGGTCCCGGCCACGAGCCTGCGCCGGGCCGGGCCCGGCGACGCGGAGGCGGTCGTCGCGGTGCTCGGCCGGGTGCACGAGACCACCCGTGACTGCGGCCCGATCACCTGGGACGCGGACTCCGCGGCCGACTGGCTGGCCGATCCGGGCCTGTACGCGTACCTCGCCGAGGACGGCTTCCTCGCCTACCGGTGGCAGCGCGGGAACAAGGACCTGTACGCGGAGCGCGCCGAGGCGATCTCGGCCCGGACCGCCCGGGCGCTCTGGACGCAGCTCGGCTCGCATGCCTCGATAGCGGAGAAGGTCTACGCCAGGACCGGCCCGGCCAGCGCGTTCTGGTGGCTCACCCGGGAGCGCGACGCGGACATCGCGCACCGGTCCCGGTGGATGCTCCGGGTGGTCGACGCGCCCGCGGCCATCGCCGGCCGCGGCTTCCCCGCCGCGACCTCGCTCACCGTCCCGCTGCGCATCACCGACGAGGCCCGCCCGGCCAACTCCGGCCGCTGGCGGCTGACCGTGGCCGGCGGCGCGGGCACGCTTGACCCGCTGGGCCCGGACGCCCCCGCCGGCCCAGCCAGCCCAGCTAGCCCCGCCAGCCCAGCCAGTACCGCCAGCCCCGCCGGCCCGGCCGTCACGCTGGGCGCGCGCGGGCTGGCCGCTTTGTACGCCGGAACCCCTCTGGTCACGCTGCGCCAGGCAGGCCTGGCCGTCGGCGGGACGGCGGCCGACGACGCCGCGCTGGATGCCGCCTTCGCCGCTATCCCTTACATGCTCGACGCCTTCTGACGACACGCCGCCGGTGTTGCGCCCCGCACCGCCCGCGGGCCGGTAAGTTCGACACGAACAGATGTTCGCGGATCCAGACCGGCAGACGGAGAGCACCTGGTGAGCTTGTCATATGCGCGGCACCCGATCCGGGTGCTGGGGGTCGACCCCGGGCTGACCAGGTGCGGCGTCGGCGTGGTCGAGGGCGCACCGGGCCGGGCGCTGACCCTGATCCGGGTCGGGGTCATCAGGACGTCGGCCGACGAGGACATCGCGGCCAGGCTGCTCGCGATCGAGACCGAGATCGGGGCCTGGCTGGACGCGTGCCGGCCCGACGCGGTAGCCGTGGAGCGGGTGTTCAGCCAGCAGAACGTGCGCACCGTGATGGGCACCGCGCAGGCCGGCGCGGTCGCGATCGTCTGCGCCGCGCGGCACGGGCTGCCGGTGGCCCTGCACACCCCCAGCGAGGTCAAGGCGGCCGTGACCGGCAACGGGCGGGCGGACAAGTCTCAGGTCACCGCGATGGTGACCCGGCTGCTCCGGGTCACCGACCCGCCGCGCCCGGCCGATGCCGCCGACGCGCTGGCGCTGGCCATCTGTCATATCTGGCGTGGCGGCGGCGCGGGGCTGCGCCTGGCCGCCCTGACTGGCCGAGGAGGGAGCGCGTCATGATCGCGCATCTGCGCGGCACGGTGGCCGGCGTCGCGCCGGACGGTGCCGTCATCGAGGTCGGCGGGGTCGGGATGCGCGTGCAGTGCACCCCCGGCACCCTGGCCACGCTCAGACCGGGGGAGTCCGCGCAGGTCGCTACCTCGCTGGTGGTCAGGGAGGACTCGCTCACCCTGTTCGGCTTCGTCTCCGACGACGAGCGGAACGTCTTCGAGTTGCTGCAGACGGCCAGCGGCGTGGGGCCTAGGCTGGCGCTGGCCATGCTGGCCGTGCACGCGCCCGACGCGCTGCGCCGCGCCGTCTCGACCGAGGACCTGAACGCGCTGACCATGGTCCCCGGGATCGGCAAGAAGGGCGCGCAGCGGATCGTACTCGAGATGAAGGACCGGCTCGGCCCGCCCGGAGACTACGGCGCGGGGCTACCAGGCAAGGCGGCGCCGCGGGCCCCCTCCTGGCGCGACCAGGTACAGTCCGGCCTGGTCAACCTGGGCTGGCCGGCCAGGGACGCCGACCAGGCCATCGCCGCGCTTGAGGAGGAGGGCGTGATCGGCGGCTCCGGCGGCGACGCGGTGGACGTGGCCACGGTGCTGCGGGCCGCCCTGAGCAAGCTGAGCAGGCAGTAGCGCGATGACCGGGGACGAGACCCTGCGCCAGGCCGAGGAAGCCGAGCTCGCCCGGCGCGCCCAGGGCGGCGACGACATCGTGTCGCCGCTCGCGGACGCGGATGAGCGGGCCATCGAGACCGCGCTGCGGCCCAAGCGGCTCACCGAGTTCACCGGCCAGGCGCGGGTGCGCGAGCAATTGTCGCTGATCCTGACCAGCGCCCTGCGGCGCGGCCGGCCGCCGGACCACGTGCTGCTGGCCGGGCCGCCCGGCCTGGGCAAAACCACGATCGCGATGATCGTGGCCGCCGAGCTCGGTGCGCCGCTGCGCATCACCAGCGGCCCGGCCATCGAGCGCTCCGGTGACCTGGCCGCGGTGCTGTCCACGCTCAGCGAGGGCGAGGTGATCTTCATCGACGAGATCCATCGCCTGGCCCGGCCCGCCGAGGAAATGCTCTACCTGGCGATGGAGGACTTCCGGGTCGACGTGGTGATCGGCAAGGGCCCCGGCGCGACCGCGATCCCGCTCGACATCGCGCCGTTCACGCTGGTCGGGGCGACTACCAGGGCTGGCCTGCTGCCGGCCCCGCTGCGGGACAGGTTCGGCTTCACCGCGCACCTGGACTTCTACCAGCCGGACGAGCTCGAGGTCATCATCCGCCGGTCGGCCGGGCTGCTCGGGGTGACGCTCACCGACGAGGGTGCGGCCGAGCTGTCCACCCGGTCACGCGGCACGCCTAGGATCGCCAACCGGCTGCTGCGCCGGGTCCGGGACTACGCCGAGGTGCGCGCCGACGGCGTGGTCACCCGGGAGATCGCCCGGACCGCGCTGGAGATCTACGAGGTGGACGAGCACGGCCTGGACCGGCTCGACCGGGGGGTGCTCGACGCGCTGGTGCGCCGGTTCGGCGGCGGCCCGGTCGGCCTGTCCACGCTGGCGGTGGCGCTGGGGGAGGAGGCGGAGACCGTCGAGGTGGTCGCCGAGCCGTTCCTGGTCCGCTGCGGGCTGCTGGCGCGGACTCCGCGCGGCCGGGTGGCCACCGCGGCCGGCTGGGCTCATCTGGGACTCGAGCCTCCCCCGTCACTTAGCGAACTGCCTACCTTGTTTGACTGAACGGTGTTTGACTGCACTGGGCCGGCAGAGCAAGATCGCACCGAGGTCACGATCGCTCGCAAAAACTCGTAGCCTGTTGGTGCGCGGTCAAAGCGCGGCTAAACTTCGGCAGTTGGTCGTGGGCCTCTGTCACGACCATGCATGCAGAACCAACTGGAAGGATCCCCGGTCATGGGGTTTATCGCAGCCGCAGATGCGGCAAGCAAGTCATCAGGCAGCTCGCTGACGTTCCCGATCCTGATCGTTCTGGTCTTCGTCGGCTTCTACTTCCTGATGATCAGGCCGCAGCGGCGCCGCCAGCAGCGGGTCCAGCAGCAGCAGCGGACGGTTGAGCCCGGCGCCCGGGTCCGCACCACGGCCGGCATGTACGCCACGGTGACCGAGGTGGACGGCGACGACGTCGTGCTCGAGGTTGCTCCCGGCGTCGAGGTCCGCTACCTCAAGCGCGCGATCATGGAGGTCGTCCAGCCTGCCGATGAGGCCGAGACCTACGAGGACGCCGAGCCCTCCGACTACCACGAGGACGGCGAGGACGACCCGGCGGATGGAACCGCCGAGGACTCCGATGGCGTTAAGTCTGCTGAAGATGATCTCACGGACTCTCACGACGATCTGGCCAAGTCCGACAAGGACAACGTGCACTGAGCCGCCGTCCGGCATGAGGGTTTACGGGAAACGGCGGATCTAAGACAGGCGGAGAAGTGGCAGCCCCATCTAGAACCGTCCCGCATCCGGGACGGGCCCTCGTGCTTTTGCTGGTCCTCATCGTGAGCATGCTGCTGGGCGTAGTCGGCCCGAAGCTGTTCGCCCCGGGCCAGTGGGAGCACAGGTTCAGGGTAGGACTCGGTCTTGACCTGTCCAGCGGGACCCAGGTGACCCTGCGGGCGCAGACCCTGACCGGGAAGGCGCCGTCGACCGATGAGATGAACGCCGCGGTCGGCGTCATCGAGTCGCGGGTCAACGGCACCGGCAACTCCGGCGCGCAGGTCCAGCCGCAGGGCGCGAACCTGCTCGTCGTGACGGTCCCGGGCAAGGGCTCGCAGCAGACGATCGAGCTGGTGAGCTCGACGGCGCTGCTCATGTTCCGCCAGGTGCTGCTGTACGAGCCCTACGGGGCGACCAACACGCCGGTTCCCAACGCGAGCGCCTCGCCCAGCGCCACGCCGTCGGTGTCCGGGAGCCCTTCGGCGACGGCGTCCCCGTCCGCCAGTTCCACCAGTACGGCGAAGACCTCGGCCAAGATCCTCCCGGCGGCCAGTGCCAGCGCCTCGCCCAGCGCGTCCGCGGGCGGGACCGCGTCACCGAGCGGCTCGGCCACCGCCAGCCCCTCGGCCAGCCCCAGCGCCAGCCCGAGCTCGCCGGCGACCAGCAGCGCGGCCGGCAACGCGAGCCTGGTGCACAAGGACGTGCTCGCGAAGTTCAACAAGCTCGTCTGCAAGCCGGGTGACACGCAGGCCTGGAAGGCGCAGGTCGGCTACGTGACCACCACGCCCTACAACAACCCGGACGTGCAGGTTGTCGCCTGCGGCAGCGCCGGCCAGGGACAGTGGGGCAAGTTCGCGCTGGACGTGGCCAAGGTCCGGGGCACCGAGGTCACCGCGGCGAGCGCGGGCTTGTCCACGACCTCCAACCAGTGGCAGGTCAACCTGACGCTGAACGGCCAGGGCGCCGCGGCCTTCAGCACCCTCACCTCGCGCCTGTACAACAACTACTATGCGGCCGGGCAGTCCGGCGACCAGAACTCGGCGGTCCTGAACCAGGTGGCGATCGCCCTGGACGGCAACGTGGTGTCGTCACCGCAGATCCAGGGAGCCATCCCCGGCGGTAACGCCCAGATCACCGGCAGCTTCACCCAGGCCGAGGCCACCCAGCTGCAGAACGAGCTGAAGTTCGGCTCGGTGCCGCTGGACCTGAAGACCCTGTTCGTCTCCTCGGTGTCGGCGCAGGTGGGCCGGGACCAGCTGGACGCCGGCCTCATCGCGGCCGCCATCGGACTGCTCCTCGTGGTGGTGTACGCCTTCCTCTACTACCGCGGTCTCGGCATCGTCTCCGTCTGCAGCCTGCTCATCGCGGGCACTATCACCTACCTGGCGGTGGTGCTGCTCACCCTGTACCAGAACTTCACCCTCGAGCTGGCCGGCATCGCAGGCCTGATCGTGGCGATCGGCATCACCGCCGACTCGTTCGTCGTCTTCTTCGAGCGATTGCGCGACGAGGTGCGCGAGGGCAAACAGCTGCGCCCGGCGGTCGAGTCCGGGTGGAAGCGCGCCAGGCGCACCATCCTGGTGTCCGACACGGTGTCGTTCCTGGCCGCGCTGCTGCTGTACTACTTCGCTATCGGCGAGGTCAAGGGCTTCGCCTACACCCTCGGCCTGACCACGCTGATCGACATCGTGGTGGTGTTCGGTTTCACCAAGCCGATGGTGACCCTGCTGGCCGGGACGAAGTTCTTCGGCAACGGCCACCCGATGTCCGGCCTGGATCCGGCCCGGCTCGGCGCCAAGACGCCATGGCGGTCCTCGGTCCGCCGCAACCAGGTCAGGCGTCGGCCCGATCCCGCGAGCCGTAGTACGGCGTCCCGAAACCCAGGGGGTTCATGATGTCGGCCCTCGGCCAGCTCGGCGGCCGGCTCTACCGGGGCGAGGTCTCGTTCGACTTCGTCGGCCGGCAGCGCCTGTGGTACGCCATCTCCGGGTTGATCCTGGTCATCAGCATCGTCGCGGTGCTGGTCCGCGGCCTGTCCTTCAGCGTCGACTTCAAGGGCGGGGCGGTCTTCACCTTCCCCTCGTCGTCGACCACGTTGAGCCAGGTGCAGAACGCGGTCGAGTCCGGCGGCGTCAGCGGCGCGATCGTGCAGCAGACCCACGGCCAGCAGAACGGCTGGCAGATCCAGACGAAGTCGCTCACCGGGGCCCGGACCGTCGCGCTGGAGAAGTCGCTGTCCGGCAAGCTCGGCGTGAACTCCGACGACATCTCGGTCACCACCGTCGGCCCGAGCTGGGGCAGCCAGATCTCGGGCAAGGCGATCGAGGCGCTGATCGCGTTCCTGATCGTGATCGTGATCTACCTGTCGATCGCCTTCGAGCTGAGAATGGCGATCGCGGCGTTCATCGCGCTGCTGCACGACCTGGTGATCGCCACCGGAATCTACGCGCTGGCCGGCTTCCAGGTCAGCCCGGCGACCGTCATCGGGCTGCTGACCATCCTCGGTTACTCGCTGTACGACACCGTGGTGGTCTTCGACAAGGTCCGGGAGAACACGGCCGGGCTGCTCGGCGGCGCCCGGACCACCTATAGCCAGGCGGCCAACCTGGCGCTGAACCAGACCCTGGTCAGATCGATCAATACCTCGATCATCGCGCTGCTGCCGGTCACCGGGATCCTGGTCGTGTCGACCGCCCTGCTCGGCGCCAACAACGAGCTCGAGGAGCTCGCGCTCGTCCTGTTCGTCGGCATGCTGTCCGGCACCTACTCCTCGATTTTCATCGCGACCCCGGTGCTGGCCGACCTGAAGGAGCGCCAGCCGCAGTACCAGGCGCTGGCCAAGCGGGTGGCGGTGCGCGCCTCCGGAGGCCGGGCGGCCAAGAGGGCCGCGGCGAAGGCCGAGGTGGCGGGCCGGGGCCGGCCCGGCGGCACGGTCGCCGGACTGTCGCCCGCGCAGCTCGCCGAGGACGAACAGGACCAGGCCGGCTTCGCCGACGAGGTCGAAGGGTCCGAGCCGGCCGCGGACGAGCTGACCACCACCGCGTCGCGCGTCCCGGGCGCGCCGGCCAGCCGCGGCGCGCCGGGCACCGCCCGGCCTGGCCCGCGGCAGCAGCCGCGCCGCAGTGGCGGCAGTACGCCCCGGCACCGCCCGGCGGGCAAGAAGAAGCGGCGCTAGCCGATGACCTCATCGGCCGGCGCCGGTGATGAGCTGACCCGGCTCATCACGACCCTGGTCCGCGACGTCCCGGACTATCCGCAGGCCGGCGTGGTTTTCAAGGACATCACGCCGCTGCTCGCCGACGGGAAGGCATTTGCCGCGGTGATCGAGGCGCTGGCCGAGACATACGGGCCGGTGGACAAGGTGGCCGGCATCGAGGCGCGGGGTTTCATCCTGGCCGCCCCGGTCGCGTGCCGCCTCGGCGCGGGCTTCGTGCCGATCCGCAAGAAGGGCAAGCTGCCCGGGGTCACGTTCGCCCAGGAGTACGACCTGGAGTATGGCACCGCGACCATCGAGGTGCTGACCGACGCCTTCGCCCCGGACGAGCGCGTGCTCGTCATCGATGACGTGCTGGCCACCGGCGGCACCGCCCGGGCCACCGCCGACCTGGTGCAGCGGGCCGGCGCGCAAGTGACCGGGCTGGCCGTGCTGCTCGAGCTCTCCTTCCTGAACGGCCGGGCCAGGCTGGCCGACCTCCCGGTCAGCGCCCTGCTTACTATCTAGGGGCTCACGGTCTAGGGAATCGCGCGTACCTGATCTGGTGTTTAAGTCGTCCAAGTAGACTGATGGCTTGGCAGAGGTGAGGAGCGCGAGTGGCCGGTGAGGTGACCACGACCGGCACGAGAGCTGCTGACGCTGCCCGGGCTGACGCGCAGCAGGGCACGAACTCTTCGGGCCAGGACGCGGAACGGGCCGAGGTGGCGGTAGCGGCGGACGTGCCGGAGCCGCGCGTGCTCAACGGCGCCCCGGACCCGAAGACGGCGGCACCGCCGGCCCGGGACACCGGGATCGGGACGCCAAGGGCCCAGCGGGCCAGGGTACCGGCCGCCCCGAGCCAGGCCGCCGACGCGGCGGTGCCCGGTGTCGGCGTCCGGCGGCGACTCGCCCGGCTCGGCGCCCAGCGGGGCCTCAACCCGGTCCTCGAGCCGCTGATCAAGACCGTGCGCGCGACGCACCCGAAGGCCGACATGCGGCTCATCGAGCGCGCCTACGACTCGGCCGCCCACTGGCACCGGGACCAGAAGCGACGCAGCGGCGACCCGTACATCACCCACCCGCTCGCGGTGGCGACGATCCTGGCCGAGCTCGGCATGAACACCGAGACGATCTGCGCCGCGCTGCTGCACGACACGGTGGAGGACACTGCCTACACGCTGACCGAGCTGCGCAGCGATTTCGGCGAGGACATCGCGACGCTGGTCGACGGCGTCACGAAGCTGGACAAGGTCAAGTACGGCGAGTCCGCCGAGGCGGAGACCGTCCGCAAGATGGTGGTCGCGATGTCCCGCGACATCCGGGTGCTGGTGATCAAGCTGGCCGACCGGCTGCACAACATGCGGACGCTGCGCTACCTGTCCCGGGAGAAGCAGGAGCGCAAGTCCAGGGAAACCCTGGAGATCTTCGCCCCGCTCGCCCACCGCCTCGGCATGAACACGGTGAAGTGGGAGCTCGAGGACCTCGCCTTCGCGACCTTGTACCCCAAGCGGTTCGACGAGATCGTCCGCCTGGTGTCCAACCGGGCGCCGCGGCGCGAGGCGTTCCTGCAGGAAGTGATCCAGGACGTCAGCGCCGACCTGCGCGATGCCAAGATCAACCCGAAGGTCACCGGCCGCCCCAAGCACTACTACTCGATCTACCAGAAGATGATCGCCAGGGATGTCGGCTTCAACGACATCTACGACCTGGTGGGCATCCGCGTCCTGGTCGATTCGGTCAAGGACTGCTACGCGGCGCTCGGCATCATCCACGCGCGGTGGAACCCCGTCCCCGGACGGTTCAAGGACTACATCGCGATGCCGAAGTTCAACATGTACCAGTCGCTGCACACGACGGTCATCGGGCCGGGCGGCAAGTCGGTAGAACTGCAGATCCGTACCTGGGACATGCACCGCCGAGCGGAGTACGGCGTCGCGGCGCACTGGAAGTACAAGGAAGAGACGGTCTTCAGCCGGGCCAAGGCCGCCAAGGACGACTCCCAGGACATGGCCTGGCTGCGGCAGCTCGTCGACTGGCAGCGGGAGACGGAGGACCCGGCCGAGTTCCTCGAGTCGCTCCGCTTCGACCTGGCCGCGGGCGAGGTCTACGTATTCACCCCGCGCGGTGAGGTCGTGGCACTGCCGCAGGGGGCGACCCCGGTGGACTTCGCCTACGCCATCCACACCGAGGTCGGGCACCGCACAGTCGGTGCCCGGATCAACGGTCGCCTGGTCGCGCTCGAATCGACCCTGGACAACGGTGACACGGTCGAGATCTTCACCTCCAAGACGCCCGACGCCGGGCCGAGCCGGGACTGGCTCAAGTTCGTGCAGAGCCCGCGGGCCAGGAACAAGATCAGGCAATGGTTCTCCAAGGAGCGCCGGGAAGCGGCGGTCGACTCGGGCAAGGACCAGATCGCCAAGGCCATGCGCAAGCAGGGGCTGCCGCTGGCCCGGATCGCCGCCGCCGACAGCCTGCTCACCTTGGCCCGCGAGCTGCACTACGCCGACGTCTCCGCGCTGTACGCGGCGGTCGGCGAGGGTCGGGTCAGCGCCCAGTCCGTGGTCGAGAAGCTGGTCAAGTCGGTCGGCGGCGTCGACGGCGCGCAGGAGGACCTAGCCGAGGCCACGCTGCCGACCAAGGCGCCGCAGCCCAGGACGTCCGGGGACTCTGGCGTCGAGGTCAGCGGCGCGCCGGACGTGTGGGTGCGGCTGTCCCGGTGCTGCACCCCGGTGCCGGGCGACGAGATCATCGGCTTCGTCACCCACGGCCACGGAGTGTCCGTGCACCGGGTCGACTGCGTGAACCTGGTTCACCTGACCGAAACCCAGCGCGAGCGGATGGTCGACGTGCACTGGGCGCCAACCGAGGGCTCGGTCTTCCTGGTCGCCATCCAGGTCGAGGCGCTGGACCGGACCCGGCTGCTCTCCGACGTGACCAGGGTGCTGTCCGACCAGCACGTCAACATCCTGTCCGCTACCGTGACCACCAGCCGGGACCGGGTCGCGTTCAGCCGGTTCACGTTCGAGATGGGTGACCCCAAGCACCTCGGTCACGTGCTGCGCGCTGTCCGCGCCATCGACGGCGTCTACGACGTCTACCGCGTAACGAGCTGACGTACCTCTAACACCTTAAACTCCGCGAGGGTGTGCTCGGCTTCGGTAAGCCAGGCCCGGCGGGCGGTCAGCGCTTCCTCGGCGGTGCGCTCGGCCCTGGCGTCGCCGCGGTCGCGCGCCCGGGCCAGTTGCTGCTCGAGCTGGGCGATAGTCGAGCGCAGCTGGGCCACCGTGCCCTCGGCCCGGGCCAGCGCCTCCGGGTTCGACCGGCGCCACTGGGTTTCCTCCGCCTTGCGCACCGCGTCTTCGACCCGCCGCAGCCCGGATTCCAGGTGCTCGCGGGAATCCCTGGGTACCGCCCCGATCTGCTCCCATTTCTCCTGGATACCGCGCAGCGCGGACCTCGCCGCGCGGATGTCGGTCACCGGGAGCAGCGCCTGGGCCTGGGTGAGCAGCTGCTCCTTGGAGTCGGCGTGCTCGCGCAGCGCGGCGTCCTTGGCCGAGAACACCTCGGCGCGGGCGGTGAAGAACTTGTCCTGGGCCGCCCGGAACCGCTTCCACAACTCGGCTTCGGAGTCCCGGTCCGCCCGCCCGGCTTCCTTCCATTGCCGCATCAGCTCGCGGAAGGCGCTGGCAGTCGGACCCCACTCGGTAGATCCGGACAGCTCCTCGGCGTCGGCGCACAGCTTCTCCTTGCGCGCCCTGACGTCCTCGCGTTCGGCCTCGAGGTTAGCGAAGTAGGCCTTGCGCCGCTTAGTGAAGGCATTGCGCGCCGCGGACAGCCGCTTCCACAGCACCGCCTCGGCGGCCCGCTCGGCGTGCGGCGCCGCCTTCCACTCTTCTAGCAGCTCGCGCATCCGCTCGCCGCTGCTCTTCCAGTGGGTCGCCTCGGCGGCGATCTGCTCAGCCTCGGCGACGATCCGCTCCTTGGTCTCCCTGGCCGCCACGCGAGCCTGCTCGCGGGCGGCCTTGGCCTCCTCGCGGCGGTGGCCGACGTCCTCGGTCAGCCGCTCCAGGCGGCTCCGAAGCCCGTCGAGGTCCCCCAGCGCGTTGGCGTCCGCAATGTGCTGGAGCAGCCGCTGGACACTGGATGAGGCCTGGGCGGGAGCCATGTCGGTTGTCGCGATCCGCTGCTCGAGCAGGACCACCTCGGTCTCGAGCGCCTCGTACTTCCGCGCGAAGAAGGCGACCGCCTCCTCCGGGCTCCCCGCCTGCCACGAGCCGATCACCCGCTCGCCGTCGGCGGTACGGACATAGACCGTCCCGTCGGCGTCTACCCGGCCCCACGGATGGTAGGCGGTGGTCACGGCGAACCTCCTGCGTTTTCGTGCTCGCGTCAGGCTTTCTTGATCGTCACACTGTCAACGATGACCTTCTTCTTGGGAACGCCGCCGCCGGATTGGGCGTACTGACACGAGTATCCACCCTTAGCCACATTCTGGACGATACCGAGCCCCGAGGACACTGTGGCAAACGGTGTATACGCCGGACCGGAAGAGCCGTTGAGTCCCGACGTGCTGTCCTTGTACACGATGAAGAACTGGCTGCCGTTTGTGTTCGGGCCCCCGTTAGCCATCGCCACCGTTCCCGCCGGGTATTTGGCGTCCGTGAGGTTCTCATTGGCGAAAGCGTAACCCGGCGTGCCGGAACCGATCTTGCTGGTCGCGCTGCAGTTCAGCTTGGCGGAAGCGGTCGCGTACGCATCGCCGCACTGCAGCACGTAGATGCCGCTGGTCACGACCCGGTGGCACTGGGTGTTGTTGAAGTAGCCCGCCTGCGCCAGGTGGACGAACGAGTTGACGGTGCAGGTGGCCTTGTTGTTCAGCAGGTTGAACGTGATCTTGCCCTGGTTGGTGTTGATGGTGGCCTGATAACTGTCCGTGTAATCAGGCGCGGCCGGCGGGAGGCTCACCTTCTTCGCCGCCGGGCTGGCCGACGTGTAGCTGCAGTGATGTGCAGGCTCGGCCACGGCCGTGGCAGTGGGGGTCGCGCTGGCAGAGGCGCTCGGCGACTTGCTCGCCGCGGCGGCCGGCTTCTTGGGCTTCCCGCTGGGGAGGAACACCGCGAGCAGAGAGCCGACCAGGGCCAAAGCGAGCACTCCGCTGAGCCCGATCAGCCAGCGCCGGCGCACCTGCCGCTGCCGGACGAACCGCTGCTCCTGCTGACGGCGATGCCGTTCCCTTGCTTGCCTGCGCTGGCGCTCGTTCTTACCCGCCACCGGTCGCGTCCTCCTTGGCCTGTCGCAACTATCGGCTACCGCTGGTATTCACGGGAGGCAGGCCGACGAACCCGATGAATACCTCTGATCACGGCACGCGGGCATGCTCCGGGCTCGCCGCCGCAATCCCCGCAATATTCGCGATCGTTCGCGAATCGTACCTGCCAGATGCCTGGGCAGGCACCCTTCGTTACCGGTTCGCGGCCATGCGGGTCCCCTCGGTAGCCTGAGACACCGTACCGTGAGAAAGGACGCTTGTGCTCGTCGCAGGGTTCCCGGCCGGCGCGTTCGCCGCCAACTGTTATATAGTCGCGCCCGCGCCCGGTGAAGAATGCGTGATCGTCGACCCGGGCCAGGACGCCCAGCCCGGCATCGACGAGGTCCTCGCCGAGCACCGGCTCAGGCCCGCCGCCGTCCTGCTCACGCACGGTCACATCGATCACGTCTGGTCGGTCGCCCCGGTGTGCGGGGCCAAGGGCATACCCGCCTACATCCATCCGGACGATCGCGCATTGCTCAGCGATCCGGCAAAGGGCTTCCCGCTCGGCGCGGGGCAGCAACTGTTCGGCGGCCTGGAATTCACCGAGCCCGATGACGTAATAGAACTGGCCGACGGGATGACTCTGAGCTTGGTCGGGCTCGAGATCGTCGTGAACCACGTCCCCGGGCACACCGAAGGATCGGTGGCATTCCGGATGCCATTGGACCCACCGAATAGCGTGCAAGGTCAAAGCAAAACCGGCGCGGCGGAAACGCCGGGCGCGGCGGCAGGCGATGCCGGCGGCATATTGTTCTCAGGCGACTTGCTGTTCGCCGGGTCCATCGGGCGGACCGATCTGCCCGGCGGGGACTACCCCACGATCCTGCGCAGCCTGGCGCGGGTCTGCCTGACCCTGCCGGACGAGACCGTCGTGCTGTCCGGGCACGGGCCGCAGACAACCATCGGCGCCGAACGCCGGACCAATCCGTTCCTGACGGGCCTGACACCGGAGTCGGGACCCCGCCGGGGCCTGTAAGCGAAGATCCTGAGGCAGACGAGAAGGGCAGGTCTCGATGATCCGCACCCACGAGGCGGGCACGCTGCGCGCTGCGCATGCCGGGGAGCACGTGGTGCTGGCTGGCTGGGTGGCGCGGCGCCGGGACCACGGCGGCGTTGTCTTCATCGACCTCCGGGACGCCAGCGGCGTCGTGCAGGTGGTGTGGCGCGGTGAGGAGGCTGTAGCCCATGACCTCAGAGCCGAGTTCTGCGTGCTGGTGACCGGGACGGTACGAGCCCGGCCGGCCGGAAACGAGAACCCCGAGCTGCCCACCGGCGAGATCGAGGTCGTCGCGGACGAGGTCGAGGTGCTCAGCGAGGCCGACCCGCTGCCGTTCCCCGTCGAGGGCTCCGCCGACGTCAGCGAGGACGTTCGGCTCAAGTACCGGTACCTGGACATCAGGCGCGAGGACACCGCGCGCTCCCTGCGGGTCCGGTCCCAGGCCTCCTACCTGCTCTCCGACGTGATGCGCGGGCACAGGTTCGTGAACGTGGAGACGCCCTACCTGACCCGGTCGACGCCCGAGGGCGCCCGCGACTTCCTGGTCCCGGTCCGGCTGCGGCCCGGCAACTGGTACGCGCTGCCGCAGTCGCCGCAACTGTTCAAGCAGCTGCTCATGGTCGGCGGCCTGGAGCGCTACTACCAGCTGGCCCGGTGCTTCCGGGATGAGGACTTCCGCAAGGACCGGCAGCCCGAGTTCACCCAGATCGACATCGAGATGTCGTTCGTGACCCGCGACGACGTCATCGCCGTGGCCGAGGACATCGTGACCCGGCTGTGGTCCGAGCTGGCCGGCTACCAGGTGCCCACCCCGCTGCCCAGGATGACCTACGCCGAGGCGATGGCACAGTACGGCTCGGACAAGCCCGACCTGCGTTTCGGCGTCGAGCTCACCGACCTGACCGAGTACTTCGCCGGGACGGACTTCCGGGTGTTCCAGGCCCAGCACGTGGGCGCCGTGGTGATGCCGGGCGGCGCCTCCCAGTCGCGGCGCGAGCTTGATGCCTGGCAGGAGTGGGCGCGTTCCCGCGGTGCCCGCGGGCTCGCCTACGCGCTGATCGGCGAGTCCGCTGAGATCACCGGGCCGGTGGCCAAGAACCTGTCCGAGGCCGAACGGTCCGGCCTGGCCGCGGCGACGGGCGCCAGCCCGGGTGACTGCGTGTTCTTCGCGGCCGGCCCCGCGTCGGCCGCCCGCGAGCTGCTCGGTGCGGCCCGGCTGGAGATCGGCCAGCGCTGCGGCCTGATCGACCAGTCGGCCTGGTCGTTCCTGTGGGTGGTGGACGCGCCGATGTTCGAGGAGAACAGCGAGGGTGGCTGGACCTCGGTACACCACCCGTTCACCGCGCCGCTGCCCGAATGGGCCGATAAGTTCACCGCCGAGCCTGGCGGGGCGCTGGCCGACGCGTACGACATCGTGTGCAACGGCTACGAGATCGGCGGCGGCTCGATCCGTATCCACTCCTCCGCGATGCAGCAGGCGGTGTTCGACGTGATCGGCCTGTCCGCCGAGGAGGCCCGCTCCCAGTTCGGCTTCCTGCTCGACGCGTTCAAGTACGGCCCGCCGCCGCACGGCGGTATCGCGTTCGGCTGGGACCGGGTGATCATCACCCCCACACCCCCCGCCGTCTAGCCAGCCCCAACCACCCCACCAGCCCCACCCCAGCCCGCCCCTCCGGTCGGCTTTCATGATCGTGAGCGGTTTGCGACAAATAGCGCCCAAAACTGCTCACGATCATGAAACTGCGTCCCGAAGGGCGCAGGCTGGGCGAGAGCAGGGGTGCGCAACGCCTGTCCAGCCGCGTCGACGCAGCACGGCGGCGACGTCAGCCGCGGTCTGGCATCGACGATCGCCGAGGTCGGCAAAGCCGAATCTGAGCGTCACGATTCCGTCCACCAGATTGGCGTTGTCGCGGCGCTTATCACGCCACTGCTCGTCAGCGGGATGGGCCGCAGTTCCGTCGAGTTCCGAGCACACCCCGTACTCCTGGTAGAGGTTGTCAAGGTATTTGTTCCCAGTGCGCTGCCTGATCCTCACCTGGCGACGCGCGGCGGGCAACCCGTGCGGGCCTTCCACCCGGTGAACGTAGCGGTACTCCAGCACCGACAAGACGCCATCTCCGGCCTCACCCAGCGCCACCGTAAGCTCACGGCGCCAGCGCATCTTCTTGCGAGCGTCCATGGCCTGGCGTATCCGTTCGGCGGTGGTGCGCCGCCGCCCTACGGCCCGGCAGATCCATGCATACGCGTCGTCGAAGGACGGCGCGATCTGGATCAAGTCGAGCACCGTGTCCTCCACGCGGGTGCATGGCGGGACCATGGCGGGATGCGTGGTCCGCAAGATCGCGTCCGACCGATGGATGACGACGCCAGGAATCTTCGCCCGCGTTGGCGTCCTTGACAGAGGAACAGTGATGACGATGAGCGAGCTCGGCTCGTCGATCAGGCCGTGCCGCTCGGCTGCTGTCTGATGGCTGAGGACCGCATCGGGACCGGCGCGAAGCAGCGCCGCCCAGAGTGTCGTCTCCCGGGTCGGCTCCCCGGAGAAGCTGGCATAGACGCCCCGCTGGAGTCGCTGCCAGCGGCCACTGCGCACACGGCTACGTATCGTGTACGGCGCGATGCCGGCCCCGGCGGCCTGACGGCGGGCTACGGCACCACCCTGGAGCCCCAGCACATCAACGGATCGATCAGGCATGTCGATTGGCATGGGATCACGTTGCTGGACCCGCCCAGCAACAGCCAGCGGACCGCCAAACCTGTGGATAACTCGGATCGCAGGCGTCTTTCTGTGGATAACTGGGCTCGCTATCGGAGATAGGGTCTGAGGATGGCCAGAGTAGAGACGGGCCAGTCCGAGAGCCTGTTCGACGAGGCGGAAGAAGCGGCGGCGAGTGCGGCCGCGCCGCTTGCCGTCCGGATGCGGCCGCGCACCCTGGACGAGGTGATCGGCCAGCACCACCTGACCGGCGCCGGCACGCCGTTCCGCAAGCTGATCGACAACGACGCGCCGATGTCGCTGCTGCTCTGGGGACCGCCGGGTACCGGCAAGACCACACTGGCCTATGTGGTCAGCCAGGTGACCAGGCGGCGCTTCGTGGAGCTTTCCGCGGTCAGCGCCGGGGTCAAGGACGTGCGCGCCGCGGTCGACGCCGCCCGCCGGACGATGGGCATGAGCGGCGCCCAGACGGTGCTGTTCATCGACGAGGTGCACCGGTTCTCCAAGACCCAGCAGGACGCCCTGCTGCCCGCGGTGGAGAACCGCTGGGTGTCGTTCATCGGCGCGACCACCGAGAACCCCTTCTTCTCCGTGGTGTCCCCGCTGCTGTCCAGGTCGCTGCTGCTCACCCTGCAGCCGCTGTCCGACGACGACGTGCGGGAGGTGATCCGCCGCGCGCTGGCCGAGCCCGGGCCGCGCGGACTCGGCGGTGCGGTCTCCATTGACGAGGAGGCCGCCGAGCATCTCATCAGGCTGGCCGGCGGCGACGCGCGGCGCGCGCTGACCTACCTCGAGGCCGCCGCGCTGGGCCTGCCCGAAGGCGGCCGCATCGATACCGCCACGCTGGAGCGCGCGGTGGACCGGGCCGCGGTCCGCTACGACCGGGACGGCGACCAGCACTACGACGTGATCAGCGCGTTCATCAAGTCCATGCGGGGCAGCGACGTGGACGCCGCGCTGCACTACCTGGCCCGGATGATCGCGGCCGGGGAGGACCCGCGCTTCATCGCCAGGCGGCTCATCGTGCACGCCAGCGAGGACGTCGGGATGGCCGACCCGACCGCGCTGCAGACCGCCGTGGCCGCGGCCCAGGCGGTCGAGTTCGTCGGGCTTCCCGAGGCGAGGATCAACCTGGCCCAGGCGGTCATCCACATCTCGATGGCACCCAAGTCCAACGCGGTGATCAAGGCCATCGGCGCCGCCGAGGCCGATGTGCGGAACGGCCTAATTGGCGCGGTGCCCGCACACCTGCGCGACGCGCACTATCCTGGGGCGGGCAAGGTCGGCCACGGCGAGGGCTACCTGTACCCGCACGACTTCGACGGCGGCATTGTCCCGCAGCGTTACGCTCCCGATCCGGTGGCGGACAGCAGGTATTACCAGCCGTCGCGGCACGGTCTGGAAGCTCGCGTCGCCGAACGCGCCGAGCGCATCCAGGCCATCCTCGACCAGGCCGGCCAGACCGACAGAGCCGAGAAGGCAGGCAGGGCCGCCGAGGCAGGCCAGACCGGGAAGGAGCAGCCATGACACGGACGGATCCGGCATGAGCATGAACGCGGCCGAACTCGCCGCGCTGATCGCCGCCGTGTTCTGGGCGCTGCTGGTCTGCGTCGGCGTGTTCGTGCTGATCCGGATGGGGCGGCTGATGTCCGAGAGCAGCAAGCTGGTCGCCGACGTGCGCGAGCGCGGGGACGTGCTGCTCACCCGGGCACAGGCGGCGGTGGACGGAGCGCAGCAGGCGGTGGACCGGGCCGGGCGCCAGCTCGACCAGGCCGAATCCGTCACGGCCAGCATGGACGAACTCGGCGCCGGGATGAGCGAACTCGCCGGCCAGGTCACGGCGCTGACCGGGCTCGGCCGCGCCATCGCGGGCGGCCCGGTCGGCCGCGCGGGTGCGCTCGCCTACGGGGTGCGGCATGCCGTGAGCCTGCGCCGGGCATCGAGGCGCACGCTGCCCGGCCGTGTTGTGGAACGCGGCGAGCTAGCGAGAAGCGAGGCACAACGATGATCCGCCGGGGCTTCTGGCTCACCGCCGGGGCGGTGACCGGCATCTGGGGTTACCGGCGTGTCGCCGCCGCCGGGCGGCGCGTGTCTGCCAGCCTTACCCCCGGGGGGACGCTGAAGCTCGCGGACACCCGGGCGGGTACCCGGATAGCCAGCCGGCGAGCCCGCCGCGGTGCGGTCGTGCTGGCCAGGGAGACCTACCGGTTCACCCGCGACGTGCGCGAGGGCATGGAGCTATACGTGGCGAGGCATCCGCCCGCAGGCCCTACCCTCTCAACAGACCAAACCACAGACCACGACGCACAACCTGAGGATGGCCACTGATGGAGTCGGCCGAGATCGCCCGCCGCTTCCTTGCGTACTTCGAGCAGCAAGGGCACACCATCGTGCCTTCGGCCTCCCTGGTAGCCGACGACCCCACCGTGCTCTTCGTCATCGCGGGTATGCAGCCGTTCAAGCCGTATCTGCTCGGCCAGCGGACGCCACCGTACAAGCGGGCCGCGGACGTGCAGAAATGCGTCCGCACGCTGGACATCGAAGAGGTGGGCAAGACCACCAGGCACGCCACGTTCTTTCAGATGCTGGGCAACTGGTCGTTCGGCGACTACTTCAAGGAAGGCGCGATCAGGTACGCCTGGGAGCTGCTGACCAAGTCCGAGGCGGACGGCGGGTTCGGCTTCCCGGAGAGCAAGCTGTGGGCCACCGTCCTGCACGGGGACGACGAGGCGTACGCGATCTGGCAGAACGAGATCGGCCTGCCGCCCGAGCGGATCCAGCACCGCGGCCTGGCCGACAACTACTGGCACATGGGCGTGCCCGGACCCGGCGGCCCGTGCTCGGAGATCTACTACGACCGCGGCCCCGAATACGGACGCGATGGCGGTCCGGCCGCAGACGAGGACCGCTTCCTCGAGGTCTGGAACCTGGTCTTCATGCAGGACCAGCTGAGCAAGGTCCGGGCCAAGGACGACTTCGACATCGAGGGCCTGCTGCCGTCGAAGAACGTCGACACCGGCATGGGGCTCGAGCGGATGGCGTCCATCCTGCAGGGCGTCGACAACCTCTACGAGATCGACACCACCTGGAAGATCCTGGACCGGGCGGCCGAGCTCACCGAGCAGAGCTACGGCCGCGACCACCGTGCCGACGTGGCCCTGCGGGTCATCGCGGATCACGTGCGCAGCGCGGTGATGCTGATCGGGGACGGCGTCCTGCCGGGCAACGAAGGCCGCGGCTACGTGCTGCGCCGCATCGTCCGGCGCAGCATCAGGAACCTGCGCGTGCTGGCGGGCGGTCACCGCGGCGGGGCCGGCGCGACCCCGGCGACGGGTGAGCGGTTCATGCACGAGCTCACCTCGGTCGCGCTGGAGGCGATGGAAGGGCTGTACCCCGAGCTCAGGAGCGTCGCGGCCAACATCCACACGGTCATCGACGCGGAGGAGACAGCGTTCGCCAGCACCCTGCGCACCGGCACCGCGATCTTCGACGCTTCGGTCGAGGAGAACCGGCGCCGCGGCACGGAAACGCTGTCCGGCGCCCAGGCGTTCCAGCTGCACGACACCTACGGCTTCCCGATCGACCTGACCCTGGAGATGGCGGCCGAGCAGGGTCTGAACGTCGACGAGGACGGTTTCCGGCGGCTCATGTCCGAGCAGCGGGAACGCGCCAAGCGGGACGCGGCGGAGAAGAAGACCGGCAACGCAGACATCACTGCGTTCGCGGAGCTGCTCGAGCGGTCCGGCGCGGTCACCTTCACCGGCTACGACCAGATCTCTAGTGAGGCGACCGTCCTCGGCCTGCTGGTCAACGGCGTGCCGGTACCCTCGGCGGGCGCTGGCACCGAGGTCGACCTGGTCCTGGACCGCAGCCCGTTCTACGCCGAGGGTGGCGGCCAGCTCGCCGACGCGGGCACGATCCGGGTGACCGGCGGCGAGTTCGCGGTCCGTGACGTGCAGACACCGCTGCCCGGCCTCATCGTGCACCGCGGCCAGGTCAGCTCCGGCGAGATCACGGTAGGCGCGCCCGCGTTCGCCGAGATCGATGTCGAGCGTCGGCGGGCGCTGTCCAGGTCGCATACTGCGACGCACCTGGTGCACCGGGCGCTGCGCAGTGCGCTGGGCGAGTCGGCGGCGCAGGCGGGTTCGGAGAACTCTCCCGGTCGGTTGCGCTTCGACTTCACCGCGCAGACGGCCGTGCCGGTCTCGGTGCTGCGCGACACCGAGGACGAGGTCAACGATGTCCTGGTCAACGACCTGGACGTGCACGCGTTCTACACCTCCCAGGAGGAGGCGCGCCAGCTGGGCGCGCTGGCCCTGTTCGGGGAGAAGTACGGCGACCAGGTCCGGGTGGTCGAGGTCGGCGACTACTCGCGCGAGCTGTGCGGCGGCACGCACGTGGCCAGGTCCGGCCAGCTTGGCCTCATCAAGGTGCTCGGCGAGTCGTCCATCGGCTCGGGCGTGCGCCGGATCGAGGCGCTGGTGGGCATGGACGCGTTCCGCTTCCTGGCCCGGGAAAGCACGCTGGTCAGCCAGCTCAGCGAGCAGTTCAAGACACCGCGCGAGCAGCTGCCGGAGCGGATCTCGGCCGTGGTGACCAGGCTGAGGGACGCCGAGCGCGAGCTGCAGCGGCTGCGCGCGGCCCGCCTGCTCGAGTCGGCGGGGGAGATCGCGGCCAGCGCCGAGGACATCAGCGGGCTGGCCCTGGTCGCGCACCGTGTGCCGGATGGCACCGAACCCGACGACATCCGCAGGCTCGCGCTCGACGTGCGCGGCCGGGTGCCGCGCGGGCGGCCCGCGGTGGTGGCGGTCATCGGCATGCCCGCGGACAAGCCGGTCGTAGTCATCGCGGTCAATGAGGCGGGCCGGGGGTTCGGCCTGTCGGCGGGTTCCCTGGTGGGTACCGCGGCGCGGGCCCTCGGCGGGAATGGCGGCGGGAAGCCGGACGTGGCCCAGGGTGGCGGCGCCCCGATCGCGCCAAGCAACTCCGGTGTTATAGATGAGGCATTTGACGCGGTTCGTCAGGCTTTGCGGGACATCGCGGGACAGAGCCAGGTCCGGTAGGTAACGTATTGACATGCTCTTGCGACCTTCCGGGGTCCTCGGTTCCGGGTCGCGTCCAGCCCGGGCCTGTCCCGGGGCCATCTCGGTGAGTCAGCTTCCGTTCAGGCAGGGGGTGCGGCTCGCGGTGGACGTGGGTTCGGTCCGCGTCGGAGTCGCTCGCAGCGACCCGGGTGGCATTCTGGCTTCCCCGCTGGCGGTGCTGGCGTGGGGTCCCGGCGCGAAGGCCGCCCAAGCCCGGGCCGAACTGGCCAGGCTGGCCGCAAGCGAAGGCGCGATTGAGGTCATCGTCGGGCTGCCCACGTCGCTGTCCGGCCGCGAGGGTACGGCCGCGGCCGGGGCCAGGGAGTTCGCGGCGGACCTGGCCGGACGGCTCGCGCCGGTCCCGGTCCGGCTGGTCGACGAGCGGTTCACCACTACCGAGGCGCACGACGCACTGCGCCGCGGCGGCAAGGACGCCCGCGCCCGCCGCCAGGTGGTCGACGCCGCCGCTGCGGCCGTCTTGCTGCAAGCCGCCCTGAACGCCGAACGTGCCACCGGCCGCCCGCCCGGCCAGCTCGTCCGCGCTGGCGATGGAGCGGGCGCGTGAGCGAGAACGGAGGCGGATGGCCGCAGAGCCCGCGGCCACCGCGGCATTCACGCGGGTCCACCGATCCCCTCGGACCACAGGATCCCGGCAGTTTCCAGGACCCTCGGGCGTTCCAGAACCCGCGGAACGTCCCGGATCCCCGGGCCCGGCGGGATCCCCGGAGCCTGCCGAATCCTCGCACACCCCAGGCGCCGCGCGTACCCCAGGCGCCGCGAGTGCCCCAGACGCCGCGGGTGCCGCGGATGCCCCAGAGGCCGCAGGGGTCATCGCGACCTCCCGGCGGCGGCGCCTGGCACCCGGATGAGCACCCGCTGCCGCCCGGATACGAACCGGTGCACCACGAGCCCAGGTCCGGCGAGACCCGGCCGGCCAGGCCGCAGGACCCGCGCCGCCCCGAGGACTGGCGCCGGCCCCAGCGGCCTTCCCGCCCCGAAGCTCTGCAGCCGAACCTTGGTCCGCCCGCGCAAGCCAGCTACGACCCCGGCGATTTCCGCCCGCGGGACCAGTACGGCGACCGCGGCGAGTACGGCGACCGCGACGAGTACGGCGACCGCGACGAGTACGGAGACCGCGGCGAGTACAGCGACCGCGGCGAGTACGGCGGCCGGGACCGGTACGGCGAGGCCAGCCCGTACTCCGGGCCGGGCCAGTACCCGGGCGGCCCTGGCGGTCCGGGCGGTCCGGGCGGCGATTACGAGGACGAGTACGCCGACGCAGGCGACAGGTTCGTCCCCGGCTTCGGTGACGAGGGCGACGACGAGCAGGAGCGCGGCCGGTCCGGCCGCGGTTCCCGCCGGGCCCGCCGCGACAACGATGACGGCGGGCGCCGCAGGCGCAGGTTCCGCTGGATCGCGCCGCTGGTCGCGTTGCTGGTCATCGTGGTCCCGCTGGCGGTGGGCGGCGTATACGTCTACGGCCTCTACATGAACAAGTACCACCCGGCCGACTACTCAGGCGCCGGCACCGGCTCTGTTGCGGTCCAGGTCACCTCGGGCGATTCGCCGACCAGCATCGCGCCGAAGCTGGTGAAGCTCGGCGTCGTGGCCAGCTCGCGCGCGTTCATCCTGGCCGCCGAGCACAGCACGAGCTCGACCGGCCTGCTGCCCGGCTTCTACGGGATGCACAGGCACATGAAGGCGTCCCTGGCCTACGCGATCTTGATCGACCCGAAGAACATGGTCCAGATCAAGGTCACGATCCCGGAGGGCTGGCGGCTGAGCCAGATCATGTCCTTCCTCGGCGCCAAGTCCGGCATCCCGCTGAGCGCGTACGCCAAGGTGCTCAAGGACCCGGCGCAGCTGCACCTGCCTGGTTTTGCCAACGGCAAGCCCGAGGGGTACCTGTTCCCGGCGACCTACAGCGTGCAGCCGCACGAGACCGCGCTCGGCGTCCTGACCGGCATGGTAAAGCGCTTCGAGCAGGAGGCCGCTAGCGTCGACCTGCCCGCCGCGGCCAAGCAGGTGCACCTGACCCAGGCGCAGGTGGTGGTCATGGCCAGCCTGGTACAGGCCGAAGGAGGCAAGCTCTCCGACTACCCGAAGATCGCCCGGGTGATCTACAACCGGCTGGCGCGCGGCATGCCGCAGCAACTGGACAGCACAGTGCTTTACGGGCTGAACAAATTCGGCATCCTCGCCAGCGACAAGGACCTCACCAGCCCGTCGCCGTATAACACCTACAAGCACAAGGGCCTGCCGCCTGGCCCGATCGACAGCCCGGGCGCCGCCGCCATCCAGGCCGTGCTGCACCCGGTGGCCGGCAACTGGCTGTACTTCGTGACGGTGAACCCGAAGACCGGCGAGACCCGCTACACCTCGAGCCCGGCCCAGTTCCAGCAGTTCCGGCAGGAGCTCGCGCACAACCTGGCGAAGGGCTGACCGTGCCCGGCCCCCGCCGGGCCGCGGTGCTCGGATCGCCGATCGAGCACTCCCTGTCGCCGGTGTTGCACACGGCCGCGTACGCCGCGCTCGGCCTGGCCCACTGGAGCTATACGGCGATCGAGTGCGACGAGGCCGGGCTGCCCGCCCTGATCGCCGCCTGCGACAGTCAGTGGGCCGGGCTGTCGCTGACCATGCCGCTGAAGCGGGCGGTGCTGCCGCTGCTTGACCGCACCGAGCCGGTCGCCGTCGAGGCGGGCGGGGCCAACACGGTGGTGTTCGCGGGCGGCGAGCGGCACGGCTACAACACCGACGTTCCCGGCATGGTCGCGGCCCTGGCCGAAGCCGGCGTGACCGCGCCGCCCGGCGCCACCATCCTCGGCGCGGGCGCGACCGCCTGCGCCACCCTCGCCGCCCTCCGCGATACCGGCCTGGCGTCCGCGGCGGTCCTCGTCCGTGACTCGGCCAGGGCCGGCGACCTGCTGGCTGCCGCGGGCCGGCTGGGCATGGAGGTGGACCTGCGGCCGTTCGGCGCCGAGGTCCGGGACGGTGACCTGCTCGTTTCCACCGTGCCGGCCGGTGCCGCCGACTTTTACGCCGAACGGGCCTGGGATTCCCGCCCCGGTCCCGCGGCCGTGCTCGACGTGGTGTACGCCCCCTGGCCCACCCCCCTCGCCCAGGTCGCCGCCAAATCCGGTGCCATCGTCGTCAGCGGCTTCGACCTGCTCCTGCACCAGGCTGCCCGCCAGGTCGAGCTGATGACCGGCCACGAGCCCGCCCCGCTGACCCGCATGCGCGCCGCGGGCGAAGCCGAACTTGCCCGCCGCGCCGCCCTCCCCCCGCACTAGACGGATGAGCGAGCCTGCCATCGGGTGGATCTCCGAAGTGGTGATCGACGGCCCCGACCCCTGGGTGCTCGCGCGCTTCTGGGCCGGCCTGCTCGGGGGCACGCCGGTGGAGTGGTATCCCGGATGGGTCACGCTCGAGCCGCCGCCGAACGGTCAGCGGCTCTCCTTCCAGGCGACGGCCACGCCGCTGGCCCCGGACACGGCCCGGGTCCACTTCGACATCCTGGCGGATCACCCGGCCCGCGTGCAGGGCCACCCGGAGTTGCACGTGGAGGGCGTCGCTGGCCGACTGGTTGTGCTGTCCCAGCGCCGGGCCGGCTGAATCAGACCGGGCGGCCGTCCTCCAGGTAGACCAGGGCCAGACCCTTGGTGGCCGCCCGCACCCGGCGCCTGATCGGCCCCCTGAGCAGGGTGAGCGCGTCAGGCAGCGGAGCCAGGCGGGACTCGGAGATCTCCTCGAGCTGGAGCTTCAGGCCGGCCAGCGCCCTATCGCTCACCTGCCCGCAATCGAACAGGAACCTGATGCCACCCGGCCGTCCCTCCCGCGGCCGGCGGAAGTCCATGGCAGCCAGCCGCCCGTGGCTCACCTCGAGGCCGGTCTCCTCTCGCACCTCACGCTGGCACGCCTCCCACGGCGACTCGCCGTCAGCCTCCATGACGCCACCGGGGATCGTCCAGCCGCTCTTGTAGGTCGGCTTGAGGATCAGCAGCCGTCCCGCCCGGTCGTAGATGAGCGCCCCCGCGGATACGGGTATACCCGGGCTGGGTATCGTTTCCTGGGTCACGTCACGAAATCTCCCCCGGCCACGCGATCCAAACCATCGCGGCGTCTCGTCAAGGACGGTCTTTCTTCGGCAGTTTGCTGACCACGGCCGAGTAAGAGGTGTCGATCGCCTCGACCAGCTCGTCGTCGGGGATCCCGCCGCCGATCCGCAGCGTGTTCCACCCGGAGCGGCCGATGTATGCCATCACGGACGCGTCCTCCGGATAACGCAGCAGCCACTCGTCGGCTGCCTCCCGGCTGGCTCCGCACTTCAGGCCCACGGAAGGGGTGTCACCCGATCCGAAGAACGCGAAGATCTTGCCGCCGACCTTGGCCACCACGTCGCCTTCCCACGGCTCGTCCGGCCAGGCCCCCGGCTTGGCCAGGCAGTAGGCGAGCAGAGTTCTCCATGTCATGACGGCACACTAACGCGCCGCCGACCGTAGAATTCACGGGAGCGACCGGATGACGGGGGAGGCATGGGCGGATCGGGGCCGGTCGGGTTCGACCTCGACATGACGCTCATCAACTCGCGTCCGGCCATCCTGGCCTCGTTCGCGGAAACCGCCAGGGAGACCGGCACCGCCATCGACCTGGACGCGGTGGACCGGCGGCTCGGCGTCAAGCTGGACGATGAGCTCGCGTTCTGGTTCCCGCCGGGCCGGGTCGCCGCGGCGGCCGGCATCTACCGGCGGCACTACCTCCGGCTGGCGGACCAGATGACGACCGTGCTGCCCGGCGCGCACGAGGCGCTCGCCACGGTCCGGGCGGCGGGACAGCGGGCAGTCATCATCACGGCCAAGCACCCGGTGTCGGCCGGGCCGAGCCTGCGGGCCGCCGGACTGGCCCCCGACGAGCTGTTCACCCTGGTACACGGGCCGGAGAAGGCGGCGGTGCTGCGCCGCCTGAAGGCGGTCGCCTATGTCGGCGACACTCCGCCCGACATGGCCGCCGCGGTGCAGGCCGGCGTACGGGCGGTGGGGGTCGCGACCGGTTCGTTCACCGGCGCGGACCTGGTCGGCGCGGGCGCCGAGGTAGTGCTCGACTCGCTGGCCGCCTTCCCCGCCTGGTTCCGTTCGGCTTAGACACTCTGCTCTCAGACACGGGGCTCTCAGACACGGGGCTCTCAGACACGGGCCGCGACGGCCGCCACGACCTCGTACGGCAGGTGCCGCGGGTGCACGAGCAGCGCCCTGGCTACCTCGCGGATCCGCGGCCGGAGCGGGGTCAGCGCCTGCTCGCACTGCCGCCAGGCGGCCGTCTCGTCGCGGCCGAACCCGGCCGCGATGTCGCGCCGGAACCGGCGCGCGTCACCGCCGTCCGCCCGCCAGGCCGGCAGCCATGCGCGCAGCTCGTCGTCGCTGGCCGGCATCGACCAGTCCCGCAGCCGCTCGGCGATCTGACCCGCCGCATCGATGACGAACGCCCGGTCACCGCCGCCCTGGATGCCGTGTACCCGGCCCTGGGTACCGGAACCGTGCCGGATGCTGGCCGAGCTGAACCGGGCTCCGACGGCCAGCGCGGCCACCGCGTGGCCGGCTTCGTGCCAGGCCGTCCGCACCGCCGCCGTCCGGGCCGTGGCGTAGCTGGCCGCGGGCCCGAAGACCCCGAGGTCGTAACGCTGCCTGATCCAGATCTCGTGCACGACGGACTCGTCGTCGTAGCGGATGAGCCGGGCCAGTTCGGCCTCGATCCGGGCCAGGGCCCGGGCCTGCGCGGGCGTCACCGCGGTGACAGGACGCAGAACTCGCTGCCCTCCGGGTCGGCCAGTACGGTCCACGGCACGTCCCCCTGAGCCCCTTGACCGATGTCGACGCTGACCGCGCCTGCCCCGGTCAGCGCCAGGATCGCGGCCGCGTGATCTTCGTCCTGGTACGGGGCCACATCCAGGTGAATCCGGTTCTTGCCCACCTTCGGGTCTGCGGACGGCAGCAGCTCCAGGTACGGCCCCAGCCCGTCCGGCGACCGTAGCGACAGCCCGCTGGCCGTCGAGGTGGCCGGCGCCCAGCCGGTGGCCATCGCCCAGAACCCGGCCACGGCAGACGGGTCGGCGCAGTCGGCCACCACGGCCGCGACCGGCCCCGTGTCCCGGTAGGTCGGCCGCGGGTCGAGCACGCAGAACTCGTTGCCCTCCGGGTCGGCCAGCACGGTCCACGGCACATCGCCCTGCCCGATGTCGGCGGGCACCGCGCCCAGGGCGAGCAGCCGCTCCACCTCAGCCGCCTGATGCCTGGCCGAAGCCGTGGCCAGGTCCAGGTGCACCCGGTTCTTCCCGTTCTTCGGCTCGGGCACCGGGACGAACACCAGGGGCAGCGCCGACGGATCCGGATAGCTGAACCCGGGCGGCCAGACATCCACCTCGTCGGGCTCCTCGGCGGCCATCTCCCAGCCGAGCGCCCCGGCCCAGAACCGGGCCAGCCGGGCCGGTTCGGCCGCGTCCACAACCAGGTGCACCAGTCGAGTAGGCATGCTCACAAACTTAGAGCCGAACGGACCGCCGTGACTGCCGACTCGGCCGCGCCCGGCGCCCCGGTATCGACCTGGATCAGGCCCGCGCCCAGCCGCAGCGGCGTCACCGTCGCCGCCAGGAAACCGACGCGCTCCGCCATCGCGGGGTTGATAACGTCGCGATGGATGGGATGCCTGCCGTGGCCGATCCGGGCCATCACCCGGTCCGAAGCCATCGTGGGATCGCATTGGCAGAACACCTCGGTCGCGCCGGTGAACTCGCGCAGCGCCCGGTCCCGGCGCGCTCCCCGCCACCAGCCCTCGGTGACCGCGTCGGGGAACGCCGCCGCCAGCCGGAACACCACTTCGGCCGCCGCGTCCCCGACCTGGTTGGACCACTCCTCGCCGCCCAGCCCGAGGACATCCGCAAGCGCCTCCTTGATCGGGTCGAGGGAGAGCACGGGGAATCGGAGTGCGGCCCCGAACGCGGCGGCGACCGTGGACTTGCCGGTTCCCGGCGCACCGGACACCACAATCAGCGTCACGGTCAGCGCGCGGTGATCGCGTACGGCTTGGGCTGCCTGGTCAGCCACTGCCAGAAGGTCCGGTACCGCGGCCGTGCGACGAAGTGGCCGCTGCCGACCTTGCCGGTGACCTCGATGTGCAGCTGGACCGGGACCTCGGAACCCCACGGCGCCTTGACCCGGACGTGACCGCTGCGGACGGCCACGTCGTCGGCGTCCACCACGATCCCCGGCCGGGTCAGCAGCTTGACGTGCCCGCTGCGCACATCCACGTCGAGCTTGAGCGTGGGCCGCGTGATCACGGCCTGGGTGAAGTCCAGCAGCACGTGACCGCTGGTCACCTTCACCTCCATCCGTTGCGGGACGACCCACCGCTCAACCCGCTTGACGTGCCCGCTGCGGGTATCGATGCGTGCTACTTCCTTGGCCTGCGGCGCCGTCGCCGGGCTCACCGCGGATCCCGCCGCGGGCAGGTCGGCGACCAGCCTGGCCAGCTCGCCATAGGTCCGCGCGGTCATGGCCTGTTCCAGCCGCTCGTCGAGTTCCTCGGCGGTCAGCCGGCCGTCTCCGGCGGACACCCGCAGCAACTCGACCACCCGGTCCCTGTCGTCGTGTGAGGCGCGCAGTTCGCTGCGGGCGATCTCGCCGCCAGGCTCGGATTCCGCCATGAAGCAAACTGTATTGCAGCGACATGCCCCGCACCACGCGCACCGCGCGGCGGCCCGCCGTGGGCCGGTGACGCCTCATCTTGACAGGGTCATTTGACAGGGCCGTCCCCGGTGCAGTGGGCTCGTACGGTGGGCTCGCAGGGCACTCCTCCGGTCAGCGCCGCTGTCCTCCCGCAGGCCCCGGGCGTCTACCGCTTCCGTGACCGGGCCGGGCGGGTCCTCTACATCGGCCGCGCGGTCAGCCTGCGCCGCCGGGTGCTGTCCTACTGGGGAGACCTCGGCGACCGGCCCCACCTGGCTCCGATGGTGGCCCGGATCGCCCGGGTCGAGGCGGTGACCTGCGATTCCGCACATGAGGCGGCGTGGCTGGAACGCAACCTGCTCGAGCATCGCCGCCCGCCGTGGAACCGCACCCCGGGCGGTCAGGAGGCCGAGGTGTGGATCAGGCTGAGCGCGTCCCCGCGCCGCCCCGGCCTGACCGTGGTGCGCCAGCCAGTGCCCGGCGACTTCGGCCCGTACCTGGGCGGCCAGAAGGTGCGCGACGCGGTGTCCGGGCTCGGCCGGGTCCTGCCGCTCGGCTACGCCGGGGACGCCCGGGCGGGAACCGAACGCGACATGGCCCGGGTGCGTGGCACCTCGCCCGCGGCGCGGTCGGGACTGGCCCGGGCCATCGCCGCGGTGCTGGGCCGGGACCAGGCCGCGGTGGCCGCGCTGCGCGCCGCGCTGGCCGCCCGCCGCGACGCGGCCGCGGCCGCGCTGGCCTTCGAGTTCGCGGGCCGGCTGCAGGCCGAGCTCGAGGCGCTGGACTGGGTGACCGGGGAGCAGAAGGTCACCGGGGCTCAGGACGACGCCGACGTGTGCGGCTGGGCCGACGGCGTCCTCGTCTGGTTCGAGATCCGCGACGGGCGGATGCGCGGCTGGCGGCAGCGCCCCTGCGGGGCGGCCGCCGCCCGCCGCCACCTGACCGGGACGCCGCCCGGCTGGGCCGATTTCGCCCGCCGCAATGCCGAATTGGCGGCTCGCCTGCGCTCGCCGCGTGCCGAACTAGCGGCGCGGCTCAAGTCCGCTGGCAGAAGCTGAACCAGTTGCCCGAGTCGTCGCGGAGCAGCGCCTCGGTGCCGTAGGGGCGCTCGGCCGGTTCCTGGATGAATTCGACGCCTCGTTCGGCCAGCGTCGCGTGGTCACCCTTGCAGTCCGATGTCGCCATCACGCCCGGTGACAGCGCACCCTTCGCGATCAGGGCGCGGACCTGCTGCGCGCTTTCCTCGTCGAGCATGGAGTGCAGCGGGTCCAGCAGCAGCAGTTCCTGGTTCTCGCTGCCGGGCGGCCGGACGGTCAGCCAGCGCATGCCGCTCTCCAGCTCGATGTCGTTGGTCAGCGTGAAGCCCAGCTGCTCGGTGTAGAACTTCTTGGCCGAGTCGCGGTCCAGCACCCAGACCGTCACGATCGAGAGTCCGGTGATCATCAGCCGTCACGCTCCTGGGTGATGAGCCAGTTGTTACCGTCCGGGTCGTCCACCCCGAACCAGCGGCCCCACGGCGCGTCCTCCACCGAGTTGTTCGGCTGTACCCCGCGCCCGGTCAGCTCGGCGTAGGCGTCGTCCGCGTTCTCGCAGGCGAGCGCCAGCTTGGCCGAGCCCGGCGGCATGCTGTCGCCGAACCAGGTGACCAGGGTGATGTCGGCGCCACCGCCCGGCGGGGTGAGCATCACCCAGCGGGCGCCCTCGCCCGCGCTGCCGGCGGTGTCGGCGTCCATGACGACGTCGAGCTTCACCGTGAAGCCCAGCATCTCGGTGTAGAAGTCCTTGGCCTTGTCCTGGTCAGTGACTGGGACGCTGACCAGGCTGATGTGCTTGAGGTTCATGCCGCGACTGTACGACCCGGCCGGGCGCCGGCGCTTCTCGGGAAGTGATGCGTTCGCCGGACCCCGGCTCCGGCAGGCCGGCCCGCCACATGAGCGCGTAGCAGCCCGGGATGGGCGCGGGGCCGCCTCGTTCGGCCGCCTGCTTCCGGTACGCGGTGGGGGACATGCCGGTGAGCTCGGCGAACCGGGCGCTGAAGGTGCCCAGGCTGGTGAAGCCGACCAGGTGGCAGATCTCGGTCACGGTCAGGTTGGCCGAACGGAGCAGCTCGCAGGCGCGCTCCACCCGCCGCCTGGTCCGGTAGCGGCCGGGGGTCTCGCCGTAGGTCGTGCGGAAGGCCCGGATGAAGTGCTCGCGCGAGTAGCCGGCCCCGGCGGCCAGCGCCGGGATGTCGATCTGCTCGGCGTAGTCGCGGTCGATCCGGTCCCTGGCCCGGCGCAGCATCCGCAGCGAGACAACGTCGGTTTGCTTCATCGTCTCAGCTCTCGCGTCCTGGCCCGGTCTAACGAATGTACCGGTGGCTCACCGGATCACCCGACAACCGCGAAACTAGCGGTCGTGCGGACCCCAAGTACCCGAACGTCCGCATCGATACCGCCGCCAGCAAGGCCGGCCGTGGTCCGTAATGTGAGTGATTGACTCACTTACACATATACTCCCGGACATGGCAGGCAAACGTGACGCGCACGAGCGGCTTCCCGAGCTGATCGCCGCGGCCGTGCGGGTCTTCACCCGCGAGGGGTACCGGTTGGCCCGGATGAGTGACGTCGCGGCCGAGATGGGTCTGTCAGAAGCGGCCATCTACCGGTATGTGGGAAGCAAGGAAGGTCTGTTCGTGCTGGCCATCCGCCACGCGCTGCTGCTCGAGGACCTGCCCGCGGGCGACCTGCCGCTGTCGCCCGCGCCGCTGGCCGCCACAGTGGCGGAGGCGCGCGACTTCATCGCCGAGGTGGTCCCGTTCGGCGCACTCGCCGAAGCGCTGTCCGGCCCGGGGACCGGTGATGCCGCGGCCGAGTTCGAGAAGATCCTCCGCGAGCTGTTCGAGCTCGAATCGCGGACCAGGGAAGCCGCGGACATGCTCGAACGCTCGGCCCGGGAGCTGCCCGAGATGGCCGACCTGCTGAACGCGGGCATCCGCGCGCCGCTCCTGGCGGCGCTGACCGAGTACTTGGCCGCCCGGGCCGAGGCCGGCAAGCTGCGCCGTACGCCGGACACGGCGGCGACGGCCCGGCTGGTGCTCGAGACGCTGACCTGGTTCGCCCGGCACCGGTTCTCCGACCCGGACGGCGCCGCCATCCCGGCCGGCCTGGCCGCGGACACGGCGGTGGACGCGCTGGTGCACGCGCTGGTCCCGGCGAGCACGGTCCCGGCGGGTGCCCGGTGACCGGCGACGCGGCCGTCCGCGTCGCCGGCCTGCGGATGAGCTTCGGCGCCACCGAGGTCTTGCACGGCATCGACTTCGACGTCCGCTACGGCGAGGTGTTCTGCCTGCTCGGCCCGAACGGCGCGGGCAAGACCACCACCCTGGAGATCCTCGAGGGGTTCACGGCGCAAACGGACGGGCACGTCAGTGTCCTCGGCATGAACCCGGCGGCGCAGCCAGCCAGGCTGCGCGAGCGGGCCGGGATGGTCTTGCAGGAGTGCGGCTTCCCGCGGCAGGCGCGGGTCGCGGAGCTCATCGACCTGTGGCGGAGCTACTACCGGCACCCGCGCCCGCTCGGCGACCTGCTCGAGGTCGTGGAGCTCACCGAGGTAAGGAACACCCAGGTCCGCAAGCTGTCGGGAGGCCAGCGGCGCCGCCTGGACTTCGCCCTCGCCCTCGCGGGCGACCCTGATCTGGTCTTCCTCGACGAGCCGACCACCGGCTTCGACCCGGAAGCTCGCAGGCGATGCTGGGCG
>WNFY01000343.1_pt1 | contig 39782 bp, 42 predicted proteins | sample 5400091 | NCBI WGS metagenome assembly WNFY01 (sample SAMN13153364, study PRJNA577476) | soil metagenome | isolation source: 60 cm soil or saprolite under grassland replicate 1 | place: USA:California | collected 2016-06-15 | reverse complement strand
TCCCGAAATCGGTGTAGAACTTCTTGCCGACCGTCGCATCCGGCACGGCAAGAGCGATGTGCTGCAAAGAACGAACCGTCATGGCCCCCTCCGAACTGACATTGCCTGTCGCGCCAATTGTACCGCCTGGCCGGGAACATCACGTCTACCACGCCGCGCCCTGATCGGGCATCATGGCGGCTCTCATGGCCGCCACCGACCAACGTAGTGTTTCGCGTACCGCGCTGGTCACCGGCGCAGCGCGCGGAATCGGCCTGGCCACTGCGGAAGCTCTTCTTGCCGCAGGGCATCGCGTCGCCATGGTGGACAAGGACGCCGACGCCCTGCGCTCGGCGGCAAGCAAGCTGCCTTCGGATCGCACGCTCCCGATCGCGCAGGACATCGCGCACCCCGATGCCGGAACGAAACTCGACCAGGCTGTGCGCTCGCGGTGGGATCCGGTATCCATCCTCATCAACAACGCGGGCATTCCCTCCCCTCGGCGCGACGGGCGCACCGCGGGCCTGCTCGAGATGACGGTGGAGGAATGGAACGCCGTGCTGGAGGTCAATCTTTCCGCGGCGCTGCGACTGTGCCGCGCGTTCATCCCGTTCATGCGCGAGCGGCGCTGGGGGCGCATCGTCAGCGTGTCCTCCCTCGCCGGACGCTCGAGGACCACTATCTCGGGGGTGAGCTACATGGCCGCGAAAGCCGCCCTGCTCGCGCTCTCGCGCTCGATCGCGGGCGAATTCGGGCGCGACGGCATCACCGCAAACTGCGTCGCGCCCGGCTACATCGACACCGCGATGGCGGCGCTGCACGGCAATGAAAAGAACGCGGAGATCGCGAAGAACATCCCGCTCGGGCGTGCCGGTACCCCGCAGGAAGTGGCCGCCGCCATCGCGTTCCTGGCGTCGGACGAGGCCGGCTACATGACCGGCGCGGTCATCGACATCAACGGCGGGATCTTCATGACCTAGGAACGCGGGTGGGCGCAGCTAGCCGCGCCTCGCGCCAGCGCGCTTCGCTCCAGCGACGCGGGAAGACTCGATCACGGGGCCGATCGCTGAATGGAAAGCCGGCGCCATCACGTGCGCGCCGGCCACCCCCGGGGTCTCCGCGAGCTGCTGCAGAAGCTCGACGCAGATTCTTCTGCCCTCGGCTTTCGGGTCGGCGGCGCGCTCGAGCCGCTCCACGATCCGGCCCGGGATCATCGCTCCGAAGAGCTTCTCTTTCATCCAGCGCGCCGAGCGCGCCGAAGGAATCGGGGCGATCCCGATCAGAATCGGCAGTTTTTGCGCCACGCCCAGTTCTAGCAATCGCGCGGCGTAGCGCCGCACCGCGGCGGCATCCATGCAGAACTGCGTCTGGATGAATTCGGCGCCGGCTTCCATCTTGGAGAGCAAGCCGTCGGGACGCCAGCCCGCGGGAGGATCGATCGGCAGCTCCGCCGCGCCGAGCACGAACCTCACGGCGCCCTTGATCTCGGTGCCCGAGGGAAGCCGGTGCTCCGAGCGCATCTGCTGCGCGGTCGCGAGCAAGGCCGTCGTATCCAGGTCGAAAACAGGCTTCGTGTCCGGCTGGTCCCCGAGCTTCGGGTCGTCGCCGCGCAGCGCGAGGATATTGCGTATGCCGAGGGCAGCGGCGCCGAGCAGCTCGCCCTGAAGCGCAATCCGGTTGCGGTCGCGGCAGGTGAGCTGCAGAATGGGCTCGACGCCGCTTCGCACCAGGAAGTGCGCCGCCGCGAGGCTCGACATGTGGGCTCTCGATCCCGCGCCGTCGGTCACATTGATCGCGGTGACGAGCCCGCGCAACGCGAGCGCATGGTCTATGAATTCGGCGGGATCGGTGGACACCGGCGGGGAAAGCTCGGCGGTGATGACGAAACTTCCGTCCCGCAGGTGCCTTTGCAGCTCGCTGATAGCCCTATTCGATGACTGTTCCTTGGTAGCCAAATCCATTCTCGGGTCCCGTCGTTCCCGCGAGTCTAGCACGCTGCGCATCAGCTTCTGCCCTCTCTCTCCGCCTCGACTCTTTTCATGAATCTCGGCGCCTGCTCCCGCAGGCGATCGTCCGTCATGCGCCCGCTTCTCGTCATGTAGTCGTAAGCGAGCCGCCAGGGCGCCTCGCGCATTTTTTCCGGAAAGCGCTCGTACCAGTACGAGCTCGCGTTCGCCGCGGCGAGCAGTTTTTCCACGACGGGCCTGCGCTCGCGCTCGAACGCCGCGAGCGCGCGCGGCACGTCTTCGCCCGCTTCGCCGAACGCCCGGTCGAGCGCGATCGCGTCCTCGAACGCGAGGCGCGTTCCCGAGCCGATCGAGAAATGCACGGTGCGCAGCGCGTCGCCGACCAGGACAAACTTTCCCGAGCACCAGCGCCGGTTCGACAGCAGCGGGAACTGCCGCCACAACGACTTGTTCGAGACCAGAGGATGCCCGTCGAGATCCGGTGCAAATACCCGCTCGCAGTACGCACGTGACTGAGCGTCATCCATCCGGCCGAGTCCCGCCCTTTTCCAGGTGGCCTCATCGCATTCGACGACAAAGGTGCTCATCGCCTGAGCGTGGCGGTAATGGTGAGCGACAAATGCACCGTGCTCGTTGCCGCGGAAGGTGAGCGTCAGGCAATCGAACGTCTGCGTCGTGCCGTACCACGCGAAGCGGTTGGTGAGCAGCTCGATCTTCGGCTGAAACTGCGATTGCAGCGCCGCACGCACGAGCGAATTCGATCCGTCGGCGCCGACCACGACGTCCGCGCCTGCGAGCTCGTCGAGCGCGGTCACGGCGCGGCCGTACTCGATCTTCACGCCCGCGTCACGGCACAGCTTCTGCAAGATTTCCTGGAGCTCGAGGCGCCCGATGGCGGAAAAGCCGTTGCCGTCGATGTCCACGCGCTCGTCGCGATGTACGATGCGCTGCATCGGCCAGCGTTCCATCGCCGCCTGCATGATGTTCGAGAGCTGCGGCTCGTCGCGCTCGAGAAACGCCAGGGCGCCGTCAGAGAACACCACCCCGAATCCGTAGGTCGCGCCCTCGGGATTCTGCTCGGCGACCTCGATCCGCCAGGAAGGATAGCGGCGCTTGGCGAGGAGGGAGAACAGGAGACCGGCCGGTCCGGCCCCGATTACGGCGACGCGCATTTCATGACTGCGTCATAGTTCGCGAAATCCCAGGGGCTTGTTCAGCCGCGATTTGAAGCTTATACTGCACCGTAAGAATCGCTCGTAATTTATTGATTCTCCATGAAAGCAAAGATGAGCGCTGTAGCCCGTAAACGACACAGGATGAGCCCCTCCGGGCCGCTATCCTACGCCGGTCGGCTGCTCCTCATCGCCCTGCCCATGCTCGCGCTCACCTACGCGATCTTCGGCGACGCATGGGCCCCTACCCTGCCTTCGCTGCCGCTCACGTTCACGATCCTGCCGTTCGTGATCTGGACGGCTCTGCGCTTCGGGTGGCGCGAGGTGACCGCGCTGAATGCGCTGGTGTGCATCATCGCCGTGTGGCACACGATCGAGGGACACGGGCCGTTCGTATCGGCGCCGCTCGGTACCTCGCTCTTGCTGCTGCTCGCGTTCATGGGCACCGTGGTTTTCACGGGAATCGTGCTGAACACCGTCGTCGGCGAGCGCGGCCGCGCCTTCGAGGCGCTCGCACAGGCCTTGAAGACCCTCAAGGAGGAGGCGATCCGGGATCCCCTGACCAATCTCTACAACCGGCGCTTTCTGCGGGACTATTTGTCACGCGAGCTGCTGCGCGCCGCGCGCGAAGGCATCCGTGTCGCGGTGATCATGATCGACCTGGACCGCTTCAAGCGGGTGAACGACACCGCGGGACACGCCGCCGGCGATTTCGTGCTCATGGAAATCGCGACGCTGCTCAAACGCCATATCCGGGGCACTGACATCGCCTGCCGCTACGGCGGCGAGGAATTCACGCTGGTGCTTCCCAGCGCCACTCTCCAGAGCGCGCGCAGCAGGGGCGAGGCGATTTGCTCGGCGATACGGGAGGAAGGCGTCCAACTCAGGGGCGTCACCGCGTCGCTGGGCGTGGCGATCTTCCCCGATCACGCCGCCGAACCCGAGTCCTTGCTCCGCGCGGCCGACAAGGCGCTCTACGACGCGAAAGGCCGGGGGCGCAACCAAGTCAGGATTTTCGCGCGCGCAGCCGTCAAGATTTCCCCGCTTCGCGCCAAGACCGCCAAGCGCGCGCACGCATGAAGGGTCCCGGAAGGGATCTGCTTGCATCCGGAAACGGATGCTTCTAGGATTCCTTCACGGCCCGCACGTTCCCGGGCCGCGCTCAAAGGGGAGATTCCATGCAACCTGATATCCATCTGAACTACTGGGCAATTCTAGCGGCAGTGGCTGCCAGCATCGTCCTTGGCTTTCTCTGGTACGGCCCGATCCTCGGCAAGGCGTGGATGAAGGAAATGGGGATGCCCGTCGATCAAAAACCCGATCGGAAGGTCATGCTGCGGGGGGTGATCCTCATGGTAATCGGCTCGTTCCTCACCGCCTTCGTCCTCGCGCACACCGGCGCGGTATGGCGGCCGTCCGTGTGGAAGGCCGGAGCCGACGGCTCGGCCGCGTTCTACGGCTTTTCCACCGGCTTTTGGACCTGGATCGGCTTCTACGTGCCGCTGCTTCTCGGCGGCGTCGCCTGGGAGAACAAGTCCTGGAAGCTGTTCGGGATCAACGCCGCGCACGCCTTCGTGATGCTGCAGGTGGTGGCAATGATCCTGGCGTACTGGCGCTGAGCGGCCGGACCTAGTCGCGGGTGAAGTCCAGCCGCGTATTGAGCAGCACGCCAAACAGCTTGATCGGATCGCGGCGCGGGATTTCCAGCGGCGGCAGTTCTTCGGCGTCGATCGTGACGCCCATCTCGGCGGCGAGGTCCATCAGCGTCTCCGAGAGGACGAACTCGCCCCCCCGCGCGCGATGCAGCAGGCGGTTGGCGATGCTCACGCAATCGCCGAACACGAAGAGCTGTTCGGGGGTCGGACTCTCTTTTGCGAATCCGACCACCGCGTCCCCGCAGTGCAGCCCCAAAGAGACCGCCGCACGGATGCCGAAATCGCGCTGCCACGCCTCGGCGAGAGTCGCGAATCCGGACTGGATTTCCTGCGCCGCCTCGACCGCGTGCTGAGCGTCGTCCTGCCCGGTGAAGGTCGCCATCACGGTGTCGCTGAGAACGTTCACCACGGCGCCCTCGTGATCCTCGACCGCCTTGGACATGAAGGAGACGAATTCGCCCACCCGCGCGAGCACGACCCCCGGATCGAGCATGTCGGACATGCCCGTGAATCCGCGCATCTCGGCGAACAGGATCACCATCGGCGAGCGCTCGGGCTTGTCCGCTTCGTTGACCACCTTGTATTCTCCCCTGTCTCACCGCGCCGCGGTCCCGCTATGCCAGTGGGGCCGGCCGCGTAAAGTAGGAATTTTACACAGGCCGTGTAAAACGGTCGCGACCCCAGGGGCAGAACGGCGACCGGTCAGCGCCGGGCCCCTTCGAATATGCATATCATTCAAATGTCATTAGCCCAAGCCGTCGGGCGGAGTATAATTTTTTTATCCCCGTCCGTTCAACGGGAATTCTCAGCCCAGGACCGGAAACGCGCCAGCGCGGCGCCCAGGCGTTCCGGCCCGCTGCCAACACGGAGGTCGAAAATGGCTGTTCGCATAGGCGACGAAGCGCCGGACTTCACGGCGGAAACCACCGAAGGAAAGATCCGCTTTCACGAGTGGATCGGGGACAAATGGGCCATCCTTTTCTCGCATCCGAAGGATTTCACGCCCGTCTGCACCACCGAGCTCGGCTACATGGCGAAGTTGAAGCCCGAGTTCGACAAGCGCAACACCAAGATCATCGGCCTTTCCATCGACCCGGTCAGCGACCACAGGAACTGGGTGAAGGACATCCAGGAGACGCAAGGGACAGCGATCAATTATCCGATGATCGGCGACGCGGACCTCGTCGTCGCGAAGCTCTACGACATGATCCATCCCAACGCGAGCGGCGGCAAACGCACTGCGGCGGACAACGCCACGATCCGCTCGGTATTCATCATCGGCCCCGACAAGAAAGTGAAGGCGATGCTCATCTATCCGATGAGCGCGGGCCGGAATTTCGACGAGGTTCTGCGCCTGCTCGATTCGCTGCAGCTGAACGCCAAACACGCGGTGGCGACGCCGGTGAACTGGAAGCCGGGCCAGGACGTGATCATCCCGACCTCGGTGTCCGACGAGGAGGCGAAGAAGAAGTATCCGCAAGGCTTCAAAACGCACAAGCCGTATCTGCGGACGGTGGCACAACCGAAGTAGCTTGAACGAGGACAAGAATCCAGCCGCGGCGGCGGGAACGCTGCAGCTCGGCGAGCTCATCGTGCGCCGCATGGGTTTCGGCGCAATGCGCGTGACCACCGACGGCAGCGACATCTGGGGCCCGCCGGCCGATCCGCGAACGGCGAAGCTGCTGCTGCACCGGGCGCTTGAGCTCGGCATCAATTTCTTCGACACCGCCGACAGCTACGGGCCGCACGCTTCCGAATCCTTCATCGCGGAAACCCTGTATCCCTACCCTGAGGGCCTTGTCATCGGCACCAAGGGCGGGCTGGTGCGACCGAGCAGGCGCCGTTGGGACCCGGACGGCCGCCCCGAGCATCTGCGCCGGGCGTTGGACGGAAGCTTGAAGCGCCTGAGGCTTGAACGCATCGATCTCTATCAGTTTCACGCCCCGGATCCGCAGGTACCCTTCGCCGACTCGGTGGGTACGCTCGCCGAAGCCCAGCGCGCCGGCAAGATCCGGCACCTGGGGCTCTCCAACGTCAGCGTGAAGCAACTGGAAGCGGCGCGCCGGATCACGCCCATCGTCTCGGTGCAGAACCAATACAACCTGGATAACCGGAAGTCGGAAGACGTGCTGAAAGCCTGCGAGCGGCTCGGCGTCGCCTTCATTCCGTGGTATCCACTCGGCGACGGAGCGGCGCTCAGGTCGCGCGGCGTGAAAGGGCTCGCCGGGCGGCTCGGCGTGCCGCCCGCGCAGGTGGCGCTCGCATGGTTGCTCGCGCATTCGTCGGTCATGCTCCCGATTCCCGGCACGGCCTCGATCGCGCATTTGGAGGAAAATACGGCGGCCGCGACCTTGAGAATCCCACGCGCAGACCTTGCAGCGCTCAACTGAGAGAACGGAGGAACCCAATGCAGCGTATCGCGATGTTTCTGACAATCCTGGGCGCCGGCGCGTCGGCCGCTCTGACCGGCGGCTGCAAGACCCCGCCCACTCAGTCGGAGATGGCCGCCTACGACTACGGTCCGCGCCCGGAAAACTCCGAGAAGCTCATCCGCGACTACCTCTGGCCCAAGCTCCTCGATCCCGGAAGCGCGATCGTCGAGTTCAAGGCCGGACCCAAGCAGCTCTTCCAGCAGGAAACGGCGCTGCGCCCGCTCCGATACGGCTGGGGAGTCTGCGTGTGGATCAACGACAAGAACACGCGCGGCGCCTACGACGGCCCCTACCCGATGGTGTTTTTCATCCGCGACGGGAAGATCGTCGCGACGAACGGCGGGTCGGACGACAACATCATCGGCTGGCGCTACGCGCGCACCGGGTGCAACGAGCTCGGCGCGCCGTTCTGGACACCCTGATCGAACAGCCCGTGCGGCTCCTGGTGGGGATCCTCGCCGCGACATCGATCGCCCTGGCGACGCTCGCCGCGGCGACCCAGATCCACGCCCAGGACTACCCCAAAGGGTCGGTCACGCTCGTCATCCCGCTCGCGCCGGGGGACGCGACCGATACCTCCGCGCGCGCCATCGCCGAGGAGCTTTCCCGCGAGCTCAAGGTGGCGATCATCCCGGTGAACCGGCCCGGCGCGGGCGGCGCGCTCGGCACCGACCTGGTCGTGAAATCGAACCCCGACGGCTACACCATCATCCTCACCAACAACGCCTCGCTCGTTTTCCGCTCGATCCTCGATCCCGAAACCGCAAACTACAACCCGCTCACCGACCTCACGCCGCTCGGACTCGCGATGCGCTCGCCCAGCATTCTCGCCATTCGCGGAGACGCGCCCTACAAGAGTTTCAACGCGCTCGTAGAGCACGCGAAGAGGAACCCCGGGAGCGTGCGCGTCGGAACCGCGGGGGCGGGATCGGTAGGCGATTTCTGCGTGCTGACGCTCAATTCGCTCACCGGAGCGGGACTCACCACGGTGCCGTTCACCGGCGCCTCGCCCGCCGTTACCGCCTTGCTCGGCGGGCATGTCGAAGGCGTCATCCTCGCGCTCGGCACGATGACGGGCCACTTGAGGAGCGGCACGCTGCGGGGCATTGTCATCTCGGGCAAGTACCCGGATTTTCCGGACATCCCGACGCTGTCGGAACTCGGCTATTCGGAACAGCTCTTCGGAATCTGGGTGGGATTCTTCGCACCGGCAGGCGTGCCCGCCGCAGTCACGCGAGCGCTGGTTCCGGCGCTCGAGCGCGCCATCCGGTCCCCCGCCATCGGCGCGAAGTTGAAGCCGCTCGGTATTCTGATGGACTATTCCCCGCCGGAGAAGCTCCTCGCCGAGATCCGCGAAGAGCGCGCGCGCGTGCAAGGGCTCGCCCGCAAAGCCGGCCTCCTCAAGTAAAATCTGTCACGGCAGCTGGATCTTGCCGCCGCCGCCCAAGGGACCCTGCGGGACGACGATCGAGGAACTCGCCTGGCGGCGCAGCTCCTGCAGCTCGCGCACGGTGCGGTCGATCGCCTCTTTCGCGGCCGGGCCGAACTTCTCCGCCGCTTCCTCGAGCGACGCGGCGCCGATCTCGAACCCGATGGGGATGGATCCGGCGGGAGTCATGATCTGCGTCTCACCGACGTAGAGGACCGTCCTCGATGCATCCGGTTTTCCGTCTTTCGCGACGGGGGTCAAGCGACGGATCGTGCCGATGCGCCTGTCGGTGAAAATTTCCTCCAGGTAGAGCTTGTCCGGATCGAGCTTCAGCTCCGAGGACTTGAGTTCGGGCGTGGCCATGCCTGGCTCCGGACTCGATGTCAGGCCAATCCAATCGGGTCAGCGATAGCCAGACTCTTTCGCGTTGTGGACGATCCGGATCAAGCGGCCCGCTGACGGGTTGCCGACGCTGCCACCCGCGAATACCAGGCGCCCCTGGCCCTTGTACGCCAGCTCGTGCCGGTAACGATCACCGCCGAAGTAGAACGGAATGAACGCCTTGCCCGTCACGTAAGCGCCCTGGTCCGTGGGCTGACCAATCAGGTCGGTGACCTCCTTCATACTCATGCCTATTTTTACCTTGGTGAATTTGCTGTTCTTCGCAGGGGTACCAACTATTTCTCCCTCTGTGGCGTCGCCGCTCTTGGCAGCCGGCGCTTTTGCCGTCGCAGGAGCCTGCGCCTTTGTGGAGCTTGTCGTGGAGCTTTCGGATTTCGGTGCCGTCTTGCAGCCCACCAGCAGACAGGCTGACCCGAGCGCCATCGCCAGAAGCGGAAGGTTCAGGTGAGTCATGGCTAGTCTTCCTTTTTCCAGGTGGTAAACAGTCGCTTCATCATTGTGCCCACGGTTGCTTCACTAAAGCAAATGCCCTCCTGATCAGGTCTTCTTCCCGAGCTCCGTTCCTGCGAGCTTCTCCCAGTAGCGCACCACGGCGGTGTGATCCAGCCCGGGACCGAGCGCGCTCTGTGCGTCGGTCCAAGCCTCAAGGCAGGCCTCGGCGAGCGGGGCCGGTGATCCGGTCGAACGCGCGACCTCGAGCGCGGTCTTCAAGTCCTTCACCATCAGGTCGAGCGAAAACCCCGAGTCGAACGCGCGCGACAGGATGAATTGGTGAAACTTGTTGAGGGTCGAATTGTTCATCCCGGTCGACGCGTTGAGAATGTCCACGACGTTTCCCGGATCGAGCCCGAAGCGCTGCGCGGCAAGCACGCCTTCTGCCGCCGCGACGAGACCCGCCGCCGAGACATAATTGTTGAGAGCTTTCATCGTGTGCCCGGAACCGAGCGGGCCGGTCAGGAAGATCTGCCTGCCCATCGCCTCGAGGGTCGGCCGGCAGCGCGCGATGCTCTGCGCACCGCCGCCGACCATGATCGAGAGCGTCGCGTCGACTGCTTTCCTGACGCCGCCCGATACCGGCGCGTCGAGCATCGCAACGCCGCGCTCGGCGAGCCGCGCGCCGAGCGCGCGCGTGCCCAGCGGAGAAGACGAGCTCATGTCGATCAGGACGCTGCCGCGCGAAAGCCCCGCGAGCAGGCAATCTCCGGCCCCGCCCGGCCCGAGCGAGACCGCGCGCACGGCTTCCCCGTCGGGAAGCATCGTGATCACCGCCTCGCAGCGCTCGGCCGTAGCCTTGAGCGACCCCGGCGCCTCGGCTCCGATCGCATCGCGGGCGCGTCTGAGCGCGTCGCGGTCTACGTCGTGCGCGACGATCGCGTAGCCCGCCCGGGCGAGATTGCGCGCCATGGGATGGCCCATTTTCCCGAGCCCGACGAAGCCGATGCGCGCGGGGGGAACGATCGGACGTGAATTTACCGGGGAACTCGCCATCGCCTCGAGCGTCCTCTGAAGCGACTCAAGTAACGCCGAGCGCCAGGCCGACGATGCGGGGCAGCGTTTCGCCGATCGAGTCCCGGAGCACCGCGTCGGCGATACCGTCGAACGGCGTCGGCTCGGCGTTCACGATCACCACGCGCGCACCCGCGTGCTTCGCGGCCGGCACCGCGCCGGCGATCGGATAGACCTGCAGGCTCGTGCCGATGGCGAGAAGCAGGTCTGCTTCGGCCGCCGACTGCATCGCGCGATCGATCACTTCCGGGACCAGCGCCTGGCCGAACGAGATCGTGTCGCTTTTCAGGAGACCGCCGCAATGCCCGCATGGCGGATCGGATTCTCCTGAGCGCACGCGATCGAGCGTCGCCTGCATCGGTCCCTTCCAGCCGCACGAGAGGCACACTACCTTGTGCACCGTGCCGTGCACCTCGATCACGCGCTCGGGCGAGTTGCCCGCCTTCTGGTGCAATCCGTCGATGTTCTGGGTGATGAGCGCGTGGAGCTTGCCGTGCCGCTCGAGCTCCACGATCGCAGCGTGGCCCGCGTTCGGACGCGCCGTCCATGCCGGGTGCGAGAGGCGCGCCTGCCAGGATTTCCTTCGAATCTCGGGATCGGCGACGTAGTAATGGATGTTGGAGAGCTTCTCCGCCTGCGGGTCCTTCGTCCACAGTCCTTGCGGGCCGCGAAAATCCTGAATCCCGGACTCGGTGGAGATGCCGGCGCCGGTGAGGATCACTATGCGCTTGGCGTCCTCAACCCACTTCCGGATGGAGGCGATTGTCACCGACTCGATCTCGCCCGGGCCGCGGCACCGCGGCTCAACGCCAGAAGGAAGCGCACCCACGCCCATAAGGCCAGCAGATTCGCGAGCACGGCTGCGAACCCGAACAGGATGCGGCCAATCATTCTGCCGATTTGCGCGGGCCCGGGGACCTTGTGAAAGGAAAGCCCGCTTCTGGAACTCAGCTCACCCGGCCCGAAAGCAATCCAGTCCGCCGTCAGCGCAAGCGCGCTAACCATGAGGGCCGCAATCAACGCCCGCGTTCTGACGACGCTTCGGGGAAGCGCGATCAGCGCACCAAGGAAGGCGAACGTCATCCCGATCGGTAATGCCGCGAACTCCCCGGCAGCGAATTTGTTCGCCTTGGGCTCGAGCTGCTGGACCCCGAGCGCAACAACGCCGAAGCCCACCGCACATACCGCGAGACCGATCGCGACGCGCAGGCCCGGCGACAAACTTTTTTTAGCCACGCCGCTCGTTTCCTTCTTTTTAGCCACGCCGCTCCCTTGCCTTCTAACTCCGCAATTTGAACCGCTGGATCTTTCCTGTCGCGGTCTTCGGCAGCTCCGCAAGGAACTCGATCCAGCGCGGATACTTGTAGGGCGCGAGCTTGTCCTTGACGTGCTGCTGGAGCACGGCCTTCAGTGCGTCGGTCCCCGAATTGCCCTGCTTGAGCACGACGTAGGCCTTGGGCTTGATGAGCTTGTTCTCGTCTTCGGCGCCGACCACCGCCGCTTCGAGCACCGATTCGTGCGTGATGAGAGCGGCTTCGACCTCAGCGGGCGAGACGTAGATGCCTGAGACTTTGAGCATGTCGTCCGAGCGACCGCCGTATACGTAGTAACCATCCTTGTCCTGCGTGTATTTGTCCCCGCTCTTCGTCCAACCGCCCATGAACGTGTTGCGGCTTTTCTCGTGGTTGTTCCAGTAGCAAGCGGCACTGGTAGGCCCGCTGATCTGCAGTTCTCCCATCTCGCCCTGCTTTACCGGGTTGCCGCGCTCGTCCACCAGCCGCAGCTCGTAGCCCGGCACCGGTGTGCCCGTAGTGCCGTAGCGCAGGTCGTTCGGCCGGTTGGAGAGGAAGATGTGCAGCATCTCGGTCGAGCCGATTCCGTCCAGGATCTCAACGCCGATCTTTTCCTTCCAGCTCTTCGCGATCTGCGGCGGGAGCGCTTCCCCGGCCGAGACGCACAGCCGCAGTGCCAAGTTCTCCCTTTTCGGGAAATCGGGGCTCGCAAGCATCGCTGCATAGAGTGTCGGCACTCCATAGAAAATCGTCGGCTTTTTTTCGGTGAGCCGCCTGAAGACAGACGCCGGCGTCGGACGCTCGGCCATCAGAATCGCAGTGGCGCCGACCGCAAGCGTAAAGGAGAGCGAATTGCCGAGGCCGTACGCGAAAAAAAGCTTTGCCGCAGAGAAGACGACGTCGTTTTCCTTGTACCCCAGTACCGCCTTCGCGTAGAGCTCTGCGGTGAGGATCATGCTGGAATGGACGTGGACCGTGCCCTTCGGCATGCCGGTCGAACCTGACGAGTAGAGCCAGAAGCAAGCGTCGTCGCAAGTCGTCGGCGCGGGCGCAAGCTCGGGATTTCCCTTCGCCAGCACGTCCTTGAACGCGGCGTGGCCGTGAGTGCTGCTGCCGGAGACGATGACCTGTTTCAGGAACGGAAGCTTGCCGATCAGCGGCGCTAGCTGAGGCAGGAGCTGCTCGGACACGATGAGCGCCCTCGCGCGGCTGTCGGAAAGCATGTACTCGTAGTCTTTCGGCGTCAGCAGCGTATTCGCGGCGACCGGGACGATCCCGGCCTTGATCGCCCCCAGGAAAGCCGTGGGAAAGTCGATCGTGTCGGTGAGGACGAGCAGCGCGCGGTGCTCCATCTCGAGGCCGAGCGCCCGCAGCCCCGAGCCGAAGCGGTTGACGCGCTCGGCGAGCTGGCCGAAGCTGTATTGCCCGCCGTCGTCGACGTAGGCGAGCTTGGCCGCGCGGCCCGCGGCCAGGTTGCGCTCGACCAGATCGTACGCGGCGTTGTAGTCGCGGGGAATCCTGACGACGGGTGGGCTGACGGAATGATCGGCGGTGCTGCGCGAGGGCACGCGTTCTCCCTGTGAATTTGAGCTCCGCTTCCCGGGCCTTCGGCATGGAGGGAAGCTTTGCGCGGCCATTCTATGCTCAGCACGGGAGCTGTGCACGTATCAGGAAATTTAGGAGCAGAATATCCGTCGCGAGGGACTCGCTCAAGGAGGCCGGCCATGGAAACAACGCCAAACGTTCGAGCAAAGCAGGAGTTGGAAACGCTGGGGGTGGTTGCAGGAAATGGGCTTCTTGACCGCCGTGCTTTCTTGCGTGGCGGCGCCGCGTTCGCAGCGGCCATGACGGGCTACACGGTCGCCAGATCCGCAGCAGCCGAGCCGCTCAAGGACGATCCGTGGAGCCTGGGGATGGGCGCTGTGACACCGCCTCTGCAGACGCCGTCGCGATTCGAGAAACACGTCGTGCGGACGCTCAGCAACCCCAACAACGAACTGCGCAACTCGCACGCGCGCACGCCGCACCATCTGCTGAACGGCACGATCACGCCGAACAGCATGCACTTCAGCATCAACCACTCCGGCCTCCCGGATATCGACCCGGAAAAGCACCGCCTGGTGATCCATGGCCTGGTCAGGCAGCCGCTTGTCTTTACGGTCGAGTCGCTGTCGCGCTACCCGATGGAGTCGCGCATGGCTTTCGTCGAGTGCAGCGGCAACAGCGCCCCGATGTTCTCCAACCAGCCGGTCCAGGCGACGGCGCAGGCGCTGCACGGCCTGGTGTCCTGCTCCGAGTGGACCGGTGTACGGCTTTCCACGCTGCTCGACGAAGCGGGCTTCGATCCGAAGGCGAAATGGGTCATCGCCGAAGGCGGGGACGCCCTGGCCTTGCACCGCAGCGTGCCGATGAAAAAAGCGCTGGACGACGCGATGATCGGGCTCTACCAGAACGGCGAGCGGCTCATGCCCGGCAACGGCTACCCGATGCGCCTGCTGCTGCCCGGCTATCAAGGCAACATGAACGTCAAGTTCCTGCGACGGTTGAAGCTCACCGACGGGCCGGCCATGAGCTATTACGAGGGCAAGATCTATTCGCAGCTCCTGCCGGATGGAAAGGCGTACCGGTTCCACTTCCTGCAGGAGGTCAAATCCTTCATCACCCACCCCTCGTTCGGACTCAAGATGAACGGGCCGGGCTACTACGAGATTTCCGGCATCGCCTATTCCGGCAACGGCCGCATCTCACGGGTCATGGTTTCGGCCGATGGCGGGAAGACGTGGGCGCAGGCGGTGCTCCAGGAGCCGGTGCACTCCAAGGCTTTTGCCCGGTTCCGCGCGCCCTGGCGCTGGAATGGCGGTCCCGCGGTTCTGCAAAGCCGCGCCTGGGACGAAGCCGGCAACGCGCAACCGACTCGCGCCGAGTTCGTGGCCGTTCGGGGCGAGACCAAGAAGCCGGTTACGAATCTTCTCGCGTTCCCCAACCAGCACTACAACAGCATCACGAGCTGGGGGATCGGCAGCGATGGGGAGATCAAACATGTCTACGCTTAAGCTGGTCCTCGCCTTTGTCCTCGCGCTCGTCTTTGGCTCGGGCGCGGCGCTCGCCCAGACCCCGAGGCTCGGAAAACCGATCTCCGAGGCGGACATCAAGGCGTGGGACATCGCCGTGATGCCGGACGGCACCGGCCTGCCGCCCGGCAGCGGGACGGCGGTCCAGGGCGCCCGCGTCTTCGCCGAGAAATGCTCGGGGTGCCACGGTGAAGGCGGAAAAGGGAGTCCTCTGGCCCCTGCGCCGCTGTTCGGCGGCGCACCGCTCACCAGCGGCATCGAAACGCCGAAGACCATCGGCAATTTCTTTGGCTATTCGACGATCGTTTTCGACTTCGTCCGGCGGGCGATGCCGTTCAGTCAGCCGCGGACGCTGACCGGCGACGAGGTTTATGCGGCGACCGCCTATCTCCTCTGGCTCAACAAGATCGTCGGCGAGAACGACGTGATGGACGCGAAGACGCTGCCCCAGGTGAAGATGCCCAACCGCGACGGATTCATCATCCGCTTTCCGGATAGGATCTAGCGGGCGTCGATCAATAACCGATCGCCGCGCCGTCGCTGCGCGGATCGGCGCCGCCGACGCGCGATCCCGACGAGGGATCGATCGTGATGCCGTGCGCGTGGCCGGCGAGCTCGCAAAAGTCCGGCCAGCGATTTGCCGTGTGTCCCCGCCGCTCGAGCTCCTTGACGGTCGCCTCGGGAAAACGCCCTTCGATGTTGAGCAGGTCGCGCGAATCGCCGAGGTTGAAGCGCCCCGACAGCCAGCGCGGCATCTCGAGCGCCTGCTGGATGTCGAAGCCGAAATCGACGAGGCCCACGTAGCTCTGCAGATGGATCTGCGGCTGGCCGTCGGCGCCCATGCAGCCGAGCACCTGCCAGGGCCGGCCTTCCTTGAGCGCGATCGACGCGATCAGCGTATGCATCGGGCGCTTGCCCGGCTCGAGGCGGTTCGGATGCAGCGGATCGAGCGAGAAGTAGGCCGAGCGGTTCTGCAGCATGACGCCGGTGTCGCCCGCGACCACCCCTGAGCCAAACGTGAAATAAAGGCTCTGGATCAGCGCGGCGGCATTGCCTTGACCGTCCACCGCGCAGACGAACACGGTGTCGCCCGCGAGCGTGCCATAGGAGGGAACCAGGTCCCAGGGCAGCGCGCGATCGGCGCGGACGAGGCGCCGGCGCTCATCGGCGTAGGGCTTCGAGATCAGGCGCTCGACCGGAACCGGCTGGAACTCGGGGTCGGCGAGCAGCCTGTCGCGGTCGTGGTAGGCGATCTGTTTCGCCTGCACCAGCAGGTGCACGAGTTCGGGACCGAGCGGATCCATCCTGCCGATCTCGTAGGACTCGACGAGGTTGAGCATCTCGAGCACGGTGAAGCCTTGAGTCGGGGGCGGTGTTTGGAAAATCTCGACGCCGCGGTAGGCCGCCGAGAGCGGCTCGCCCCAGCTTGCACTCTGCGCGCGAAAGTCCGCCTCGTCGAAAAATCCGCCTCCCGCGCGGGAGAAGTTTGCGAGCGCGCGCGCCGTCTCGCCGGCGTAGAAGCCCTCGCGCCCGCCGGCTGCGATCCGCTCCAGCACCCGCGCGAGCCCGCGGTTGACGAGCTTGCCGCCCGCGCGCGGCGTTGCGCCGCCGGATGTGAAGACCGCGAGAGCGTGGGCGTTCAGCGCGTTGTCGGCGGCGTGCAGCTCGATCGCGCGCGCGAGCCGCCCGGTGACGGGAAAGCCTTCGCGCGCGTAGCCGATAGCCGCGGCGAGAGCGCGCGCCAGGGACAGCCGGCCATATCGTTCGTGGGCGGCGCACCAGCTTGCGACTCCGCCCGGAACGGTCAGCGTCGCGGGAAGAAAGCCGCGCAACGGGATTTCGTTCATGCCGCGCGAGCGGAACCAGTCGATGCTCGCGTCCTTCGCGGCACACCCGCCGCCATTCAGGGCGCGCACGCGGCGCGCTTCTGCGTCGTAGATCAGCCAGAACGCGTCGCCCCCGACGCTGGTCATGTGCGGGTAGAGCACCGAAAGCGCGGCGCCCGCCGCAATCGCGGCGTCCACCGCCGAACCCCCTGCGCGAAGGGCGTCGACACCCGCCGCGGAAGCGAGGGAATGCGGCGAGGCGACCATGCCGGTTGGCGCAATCGTCGCGGGCCGGCCTGTGGTGATGGAAAACATGCCCGGATTTTACGCGGGTGCGCGCTGGAATACGCTATCCTTGCCCACTCGAAAAGGAGCCGCTGCATGAAAACCCTGCGAAGCTACCTCGGCGACAAGTGGGTCGAGGGCTCGGGCGCGCCGCAGACGCTCGTCAACCCCGCCACCGAAGAACCGCTTGCGCAGGTTTCGAGCAACGGCCTCCACCTCGCCGCGGCGCTCGAGCATGCGCGCCGCAAAGGGGGACCTGCGCTGCGCGCGTTGAGCTTTGCCGAGCGCGGGATGCTCCTCAAGGAGATGGCAAAGGCGATCCAAGCGCACCGCGACGAATTGCTCGATCTCGCGGTCGCGAACGGCGGCAATACCCGCTCGGATGCGAAGTTCGACGTCGATGGCGCGATCTTCACGCTACAGACCTACGCCGAGCTGGGCGCTGCGCTCGGCGCTGCGAAATTCTTGATCGACGGGGAAGGCGTGCAGCTCGGCCGTTCGCCGCGCTTTCATGGCCAGCATGTGAGCGTGCCGCGCCACGGCGTCGCGGTGCACATCAACGCGTTCAATTTTCCGGCGTGGGGCCTGGCGGAGAAAGCGGCCTCGGCGCTCCTCGCGGGAATGCCGGTGCTCTCCAAGCCCGCGACCAGCTCGGCGATGGTCGCGTACCGCGTGATGGAGATCCTCGTCGAGAAGAAGGTCCTGCCCGAAGGGACGCTCTCGCTCCTCGTGGGCCCCCCGCGCGATCTGCCCGCCTTGCTCGGCGCGCAGGACGTGCTCGCGTTCACGGGCTCAGGCGACACGGGCATGCGCATCCGCGCGCTGCCGAACCTCATCCGCGAGTCGGTGCGCGTGAATGTCGAGGCAGACGGCCTGAACGCCGCGGTGCTCGGACCCGACGCCGAGCCGGGCGGCGACATGTACGAAACCTTCCTGAAAGACGTGCTGCGCGACATGACTCAGAAGGCGGGCCAGAAGTGCACCGCGATCCGGCGCGTGCTCGTGCCGCAGGCGCATGCCGCCACGGTGCGCGGCGACCTCGCCGAGAGCTTGAAAGGCGTGCGCGTCGGCAATCCCGCGCTGGAGGAAACGCGCATGGGGCCGCTCGCGTCAGGCAGCCAGCTCGCCGAAGTGCGCGAAGGCGTCGCCAAGCTCGAGGCCGAAGGAAAAGCGGTGTTCGGCAGCGCAGCGGCGCTCGCCGGCAAGGGATTCTTCATCTCGCCGGTGTTGATGGAATTCCCAAAGGACGCGCTCGCCGCCGCGGTCCATGCGCGCGAAGTGTTCGGCCCGGTGGCCTCGCTCCTGCCCTACTCGGGCAAAGGCGCCGATGCCGCCGCGATCGTCGCGCGCGGCAACGGGGGCCTCGTGTCCTCGGTGTATTCGGAAGACGCGGCGTTTCTGGAAGAGATCGTCGCAGGCATCGCGCCGTATCACGGCCGGCTTTTCCTCGGCCATCCGAAGATCGAGATGTCGCCGGGCCCGGGAACCGTGCTCCCGCAGCTCGTGCATGGCGGCCCCGGGCGCGCGGGCGGAGGTGAGGAGCTGGGCGGCGTTCGCGGTCTCGCCTTCTACATGCAGCGCGTGGCGCTGGAAGGCTCGCGTCCGGTGATACAGAAGCTGATTGGAGTGCAGCCGTCCTAGAGCGCGTGCCGCGCGATGCGAATGCGCGTCGCGCGCGTGTCGTCGCCGCGGATTTCGCGCAGCGCGTAGCCGACGAACTCGGACACGACGTCCTTGCGCCAGTAGAGGTCGAGGTCGGTATTGTCCATCGGCTTGGCGACCGAGGCGACCTTCCGGCCGACTTCGGCGATCGCTTCGTCGGTCAGCTTACGACCGACGAGCAGCTCGCCCGCCTTGGTGAGGAGCGGGCGCGAGGAGACCGCGCCGAGCGCGATGCGCGCCTCCTCGACGGTGCCGTCGCGCGCCATCTTCACCGCCGCGGCGACGCCGAGCACGGGGAAATCGAACGAGCCGCGGCGGCGCAGCTTCCAGTAGCTGCTCTTCCAGCCTTCCGGGGCGGGCAGCTTCACTTCGGTGAGGATCTCGTCGGGCCGGCGCGTCAGGTAATCGATGCCGTCGTTCCTGTACAGGTCGGCGAGCGCCACGTCGCGCTCGTCTTGCGTGGAGACCAGGCGCACGCTCGCGCCGAGCGCGATCAGCGCAGGCGCCGTATCGGTCGAGGACGTCGCGACGCAGCGCTTGCTCGCGGTGGCGACCCAGCAGATTTCGCCGTCTTTCTTCATGCAGAAGTCGATCGCCTTGCGCCACTCGTAGTTCTGGTTGTAGTAGTTGCAGCGTGTGTCCAGACAAAGGTTGCCGCCGAGCGTGCCCATGTTGCGCAGGTGCACCGTCGCGACCTGCGCCGCCGCCTGCCACAACGCGGCGTATTTTTCGCGCACCGCGGCGTTCGCGACGATTTCATTCAGCGTCAGTCCCGCGCCGAGCGTGCTGTCCGACCCATCGGATATCTTCTTCAGCGCTTCGATCCGGCGCAGCGAAACGAGCGTCGCCGGCGTCTGGTGGCGCCGCTTCATGTTGGGCAAGAGATCCGTCCCGCCAGCGATCGGCATCGCCTGCGGGCCTTCGGCGGCGAGGATATTCGCCGCCTCGACCAGGGTTTTCGGCGAGTGAAAGCCGAACCAGGGCAGCCGCATCATGCGCTCGCCTCCGATATGTCGAGCCAATTCGAGCATCGCGATGTCGGCTCGCCGGCGCGATTCGGTGGTCGCATCCCCGTGAACGGGGCCCCTGCTCGGGCGCTCACGCGACCGCCTCCTTCTTCACGGGCGTGCGCCGCGGCGTGTTGACGGAATTGCCGTCGCCGCCTTCCCAGGGCGGCGGTACGAGCATCGGTTCGGGATACGGTACGTCGGGAAAACTCTCCGGCCCGACGCGCGGCGTCTCGCCCCTGGCCTTTTTCTCCAGCGCGGCGAGTACCTTGTCGGGGGTGATCGGCAGCTCGTCGATGCGCACCCCGACCGCGTCGTAGACGGCGTTCGCGAGCGCCGGCATCACCGGAAGCAGCGGCCCCTGCCCCACTTCCTTCGCCCCGAACGGACAATTCGGGTCCGGGTCCTCGACCAGCTCGGTAAACACTTCGGGCATGTCCAGGGAGGTCAGGCTCTTGTATTCGAGGAGCGACGGAATCTTGTGCACCAGCGCGTTGGAGAGCTTGGGCGGCAGTCGCCGGAACACCTGCTCTTCCATGAGCGCCTCGCCCAAGCCCATGTAGACGCTGCCTTCCACCTGCCCGCGCGCGCTCACCGGGTTGATGGTGCGGCCGATGTCGTGCGCGATCCAGACTCTCGGCACGGTGATCCAGCCGGTGTTGCGGTCCACTTCGGCTTCGACCACGCAGGCCGTATAGGAGTACGCGGGCGACGGCCCGACGCCTGCCCCCTTGTAGCGCCCCGGGGCACGCGGCGGCGAATAGGAGCCCACCGAGCCGAGCGTGCCGAATTTTTCCTCGGCGAGGACGATCGCCTCGCGAAAGCTCATGAGCTTGCCGGGGTCGTCGGCGCGGAACACGCGCCCGCGCGCGAAGCCGACGTTGTCGGGCAGAGTCGCCATGTGCTCGGCAGCCGCACGCGCGATGAGATCGCGCAAGCGCTCGGCCGCCTGGATCGCGGCGTTGCCCATCATCACGGTGACGCGGCTGGAATACGAGCCGAGGTCCACCGGCGTCAAGCCGGTGTCGCCGGTGACGCAGCGCACGTCGTAGGGGTCGATGCCGAGCACTTCGGCGACGATCGCCGCGAGCACGTCGTCCGACCCCTGCCCGATTTCGGTCGCGCCACAGAACACGGTGACCTGGCCGCTCCTGTCGATGAGGAGTTGCACGCCCGATTGCGGCATCTTGTTCCAGTAGATCGGCAGGCCCGCGCCGCAGAGGTACGCGCCGCAGGCGAGACCCACGCCGCGGCCTTCGCGGAGTTTCCCGAACTTGTTTTTCCAGTCGGAGCTCGCCACCACCTTGCGGATGCACTCGGCGAGGCCGATCGTGCCTATCTTCAACCAGTTCGCGGTGAGCGAATTGGGCTTCGCGACGATGCCCAGGCGAAAATCGGCCGGATCGATCTCGAGCTTCTCCGCGATCTTGTCGAGCTGAACTTCCTGGCCGAAGCGCGGCTGCGGCGTGCCATGTCCGCGCTTGGGGCCGCAGGGCGGCTTGTTGGTAAACACCCTGCAGGCGTCGAACTTGTAGCGGGGGATCTCGTAGGTCGCCGTCTGGAGCACGCCCGTGTAGAAGGTGCTCGCCACCCCGTAGCCGCCGTAGGCGCCGCCGTCGAGCAAGGTCTGCGTGTGCATGCCGGTGATCTTGCCGTCTTTGGTAACGCCGGTGCGCATCTTCATCAGAACCGGATGGCGACCGCGGTGCATGTAGAAGACTTCCTCGCGCGTGAGGCAGATCTTCACCGGGCGGCCGAGCTGGATCGCCGCCTTCGACACCACGATCTCGTGGTTGTGCAGGTCGCATTTTCCCCCGAAGCCGCCGCCGTTGGGGCAGGCGATCACGCGCACGTGCGCGGGCGGAATCTGCAGCGCGTTGGCGAGCGCGCGGTGGATGTAGTGCGGCACCTGCGTGGAGGACCAGAGCGTGAGCTTGCCTTCGCCGTCGACCGCCGCGACCGAGGCGTGCTGCTCGATCGGCAGGTGCGTGTTGCCCTGGTAGAAGAACAAATCCTCGAACACGTGGTCGGACTTGGCGAGCGCCTCGTTCACGTCGCCGAACTCGAAGGCCTGCAGGCGATGGATGTTGCCCTGCTCACCGTATTCGTGGATGCGCGGCTCGGGCGTCGCGAGCGCCTCCTCGGGGTCGGAGATGGTCGCGAGCGGCTGGTACATGACGTCGATGAGATCGAGCGCTTCGAAAGCAGTCTGCTCGTCTTTCGCGATCACCGCGGCGACCGGGTCGCCGACGTAGCGCACGCGCTCGGCGGCGAGCGGGTATTCGTCCTGCGTCACCGGCAGGATGCCAAAGGTGACGGGGAAATCCTCGCCGGTGAGCACGAGGTGCACGCCTGGGTACGCTTGCGCGCGCGCGGTGTCGATCGATTCGATCGTCGCATGCGGATGCGGCGAGCGCAGCAGCTTGCAATGCAGCATGCGCGGCAGCATCACGTCGTCGGCGAAGCGCGTCAGGCCCGCCACCTTGGCGCGGCCGTCCACTCGACGGCGCGGCTTGCCTATGACGTCGAAACGTTTGCCGGCCGTCATCGCTTGGACTCCTGCATTGTTTTTGCCGCTTCCTCGATCGATTCGTAGATCTGCTGGTAGCCGGTGCAGCGGCACAGATTCCCCGAGATCGCTTCCTTGATGCGCTCGCGGCTCGGGTTCGGCTCGCGCTCGAGCAGCGCTTTCGCCGTCATCAGGATCCCGGGGGTGCAATAGCCGCACTGCGCGCCGCCGAGGTCTGCAAAGGCCGCCTGCAGCGGATGCAGTTTTCCGCCGCTCGCCAGCCCCTCGACGGTCTCGATCGCCCGCCCCTCAAAATCGAGGGCAAGCGCGAGGCAGGAGAGCACGGGCAAGCCCTCCACCAGCACCGCGCAGGCGCCGCATTCGCCGAGCTCGCAGCCGTGCTTGGTGCCGGTCAGGTTCATGTCCTCGCGCAGCACTTCGAGGAGCGTCTTGTAGGGAGCGAAGGAAACCTGCTGTTCCTCGCCGTTCACGCAAAGGGACAGGTGAACGTTTTTCGGTGCCGGAGTTTTCATTTCGCAACTCTTGCGCGGGGCGCGGGCGCGAGGCCGCGAACGAGGTACTCGGAGAGCGAATCGGCGATTTCGCCCACCGACAGCGGCCCTTCGGAGCGATACCAGCGCGCGGTCCAGTTGACCGCGCCGAGCATGGCGCGCGTGACGAGCGCGGGATCGGTCGGCGCGAACTCACCGCGTTTCATCCCTTCGGCGACGAGACTGCGCACCGCGCGCTCGTAGGCATCCCGCTTCTCGATGACCCCCTCGCGTATCGCCTCGGGCAGAGCTTCCACCTCGAGGTGGGCAGTCGCGCCCTCGAGCTCATCGAGCATGCAGTGCACGTGCGTGCTCATCAGCGCGCGCAGCCGTCCGGCGCAGGCACCCGACGCGGCGCGCGCCTCCTTCACCGCGGCAAGCAGGCGCGCCAGCGTGCGCTCCTGGCAGAAGAGCAGGATCTCGTCCTTGCCGCTGAAGTAGTAATACAGGTTGCCGGGGGAGAGATCGGCTTCCTCGGCGATCTCGCGCATGCCGGTTGCCGAGAGACCCAGGCGGCGGAATACGCGCGCGGCTGCGCGCAGGATCGCGAGGCGCCGCGCCTCGTTCTTGCGCTGGACGCGCTCCGACAAAGGGGCCTCATTAGAACTTCGATTCAAAACTTGAACCATTGTTCAAATTCTAAGCTGCAGAGGGTCCGAAAGCAATCCAATCCCGATGTTGCTGTGCGGAGGAAACGGCTACCCCCGAAGCTTGAAGCGCTGGATCTTGCCGGTCGCCGTCTTGGGCAATTCGCTCACGAACTCGATCCAGCGGGGGTACTTGTAAGGCGCGAGCCTGTCCTTGATGTGCTGCTGCATGGTCGCCTTGAGGGACTCGCTCGGCGACTGGCCCTGCTTGAGCACGACGAACGCCTTCGGCTTGATCAAGCGGTTGTTGTCCTCGTGGCCGACCACTGCCGCTTCGAGCACTGCCTCGTGGCTGACGAGCGCGGCCTCGACCTCCGCGGGCGAAACGTAAAAGCCCGAGACTCTCAGCATGTCGTCGGAGCGCCCGGCGTATATAAAGTAATCGTCCTCGTCCTGCCTGAATTTGTCGCCGCTCCTGAACCAGCAGCCGACAAAGGTCGAGCGGCTTTTCTCGCGGTTGTTCCAGTAATACGCAGCACTCGTCGGCCCGCTCACCTGGAGCTCGCCGATCTCGCCCCGCCCTACCGGAGCCCCCTCCTCGTCCACCAGCCGCAGCTCGTAACCCGGTACGGGCTTCCCGGTCGCTCCGTAGCGCACATCTCCCGGCCGGGCGCTGATGAACATGTGCAGCATCTCGGTCGAGCCGATGCCCTCCAGGATGTCGATGCCGGTCCTCTCTTTCCAACGTCTGCCCATGTCGGCCGGCAAGGCTTCGCCGGCCGAGACGCAAAGGCGCAGCGCGAGGAGCTCCTCTTTCGGAAACTCGGGGCTGGCGAGCATCGCCCCGTAGAGCGTAGGGACGGCGTAGAAGATCGTGGGCTTTCTTTCGGCGAGCCGCTTGAATACCGACGCCGGCGTCGCACGCTCGGCCATCAGCACGGCGGTCGCGCCGGTGGCGAGGGCGAAAGTCTGCGCGTTGCCCAGGCCGTACGCAAAAGACAGCTTCGCCGCGGAAAAAAGCACGTCGTTCTCGGTGACCCCGAGGACCCCTATCCCGTAGAGCTCGGCGGTGACGGCCATGCTCGAATGCACGTGCACTGCCGCTTTCGGCGTGCCGGTTGAGCCGGAGGAATACAGCCAGAAGCAGGGATCGTCGGAGGTCGTCGGCGCGGGCGAGAGCCCGGGTGAGCCTTTCGCGAGCACGTCCCTGAATGCCTTGTGACCGGATGCGCCGCCTGAAACGATGACGTGTTTCAGGAACGCCAGCTTGGGCAGAAGCGGTGCGAACTGCGGCAGCAGCTGCTCCGAAACGACGAGCGCCTTGGTGCGGCTGTCGGAGAGCATGTATTCGTATTCTTTGGGGGTAAGCAGCGTGTTCACGGCGACCGGAACGATGCCCGCCTTGATGGCACCGAGGAACGCAGTCGGGAAATCGATCGTGTCGGTGAGCGCGAGCAGCACCCGGTGCTCCATCTCCAGGCCCATCGCTTGAAGCCCTGACCCGAAACGATTGACGCGCTCGGCGAGCTCGCCGAAGGTATATTGACCCGTGTCGTCCACGAACGCGACCTTGCCCGCGCGGCCGGCAGAGAGGTTGCGCTCGATCAAATCGTACGCGGCGTTGTAGTCGCGGGGAATATGGATTTTGGGCGGGCTGACCGAGTGGTCAGCGGCGCTGAGCGACGGCACGCTTGTCACTCCCTTCCTTGGTCAACTCACGCGGTGAGTCGGGCTTCTTTGCGACACAGCGAAATCCAACCGGCCACCCACGTCACCGCGACCTCCTCGGGCATGGTGCCTGCGCTTGCGTCGTGCAGCATGACCTCGCCGATGCGCCTCGCCCCCAGCTCGGAGAGGATCGCGTCGAAACGCTTGCCGCCGTTGCAGAAGGTCTCGGCGTAGGTCCGGTCACCGAGCGCGATCACGCCGTATTGCACGTTGGAGAGGTCGGGGCGCGCCGTCTGAAGCGACTCGTACAGGTTCTTCGCGTTGTCGGGCACGTCGCCCTGCCCGTAAGTGGATGAGCAGATCAGGAACAGGCCGCCACCTGAAAACACGTCCGCATCGAGGCCATCCATCGGCGTGGTCCGCACGCGGGTCTCGCCATCGTCGAGCGTGAGCTCGAGCTCCTGGGCGACCAGCTGTGCGGTGCCGGTCATCGTCCCCACGAGGATGGTCAGTTCGAGCGCCATCGGCTTTTTTCTCGTTCCCGCTTGCGTTTCTATATCGAGTGCATCATACTGCATGGAACGCGTATAGCAAGCATTATATTGCATTAGTGAGCACAGCTAGCATTCACATTAGAAAACTTTCCCAACAGTCTGTCCGTACGAGGGAAAGCGATTCGCATAGCGAGCGTGACTACCTCGCCGCTCTGGGTGACCGGGTGCGAGAAGCCCGGGCAAGGCGAGGGATGTCGCGCAAGCTGCTTGCCGGTGATTCGGGGGTGTCGGAGCGCTACCTCGCCCAACTCGAAGCCGGACAGGGCAACGTCTCGATCCTGCTGCTGCGCCAGATTGCAACAGCTCTCAATCTCCCGCTCACCGAGCTGCTTGCCGAGGACTCGGGCGACGCCGTGGAGCTGACTCTCACGACGCAATTCCTGAAGCGTCTGCCGCGGCAGACGCTCGCTGCCGTGCGTTCGCAGCTTGTCCGCGATTACGGCAGCGCGCGCGACGAACGCATGAAGCGCATCGCGCTCATCGGGCTGCGCGGTGCGGGCAAATCCACCCTCGGTGCGAAGCTCGCCAAAGCACTGGGCGTGCCCTTTGTCGAGCTCGACCGCGAGATCGAGCGCGAGGCGGGCACCAGTCTCTCGGAGATCTTTTTCCTTTACGGGCAGGCCGGCTACCGGCGCTACGAGCGGCGCTGCCTCGACAGGGTGCTCGAAAAAAGCGAGCGCGCCGTGATCGCCACGGGCGGCAGCATCGTCTCAGAGCCAGGAACCTATGAGCTCCTCCTCTCGGCCTGCTTCACGGTGTGGCTCAAGGCCGAGCCCGAAGAGCATATGGCGCGCGTGATCGCGCAAGGTGACACCCGACCCATGGCCGGGAACGACCAGGCGATGGAGGATCTGCGGCGTATACTCGACGGGCGGGCCGTGCTCTATGGACAAGCCGACGTCACAGTGGACACGGCCGGCAGGACGCCGGAGCAGAGTCTCTCGGCGCTGCGCAAGGCAATCGCCACTTCGTACCAGGAGCCAGCCCCATGAGTGCCGTGCCTGAAACCAGACCCTCTCCCCCCCTCGTCACTTACGACACGTACCCGGACCGTTACCTGCACTGGCGGCTTTCTTTCGACGGGCCCGTGGCGACGCTCGCGATGGACGTGAACGAGGACAAGGCTCTCAAGCCCGGATACAAGCTCAAGCTCAACTCCTACGACCTAGGCGTGGACATCGAGCTTGCGGATGCGTTGAACCGCCTCCGCTTCGAACATCCCGAGGTGAAGTGCGTGGTGATCACGAGCGCCCGCGAGCGCATGTTCTGCTCGGGCGCCAACATCTACATGCTCGGCCAGTCCACGCACTCGTGGAAGGTGAATTTCTGCAAGTTCACCAACGAAACACGCAGTGGCATCGAGGACTCGAGCCGCCACGAGGGCTTGAAGTCCCTCGCCGCGGTCAACGGCACGGTCGCCGGCGGCGGCTACGAGCTCGCGCTCGCCTGCGATGAGATCCTGATGATCGACGATCGCTCCTCCACCGTGAGCCTGCCCGAGCTGCCGCTGCTGGGCGTCCTCCCCGGAACGGGCGGCCTCACGCGCGTCACCGACAAGAGAAAAGTCCGGCGCGATCTCGCCGACGTGTTCTGCACGACGAGCGAAGGCGTGCGCGCCGACCGCGCGAAGCAATGGAAGCTGGTGGACCATATCGCGAAGCCTCAGGTCTTCAAGGATGCTGTAAAGGAGCGCGTTGCGGCGCTCAGCGCGCAAAGCACCCGCGGGAGCGGCCGAGGCGTGACGCTCAACCCGTTCAAGCGCGCGATCGACGCGAACGGCTACCACTACGACAACGTCGACGCGGTGATCGACCGGAAAGCACGCACCGCGACGATCACGGTCTTCGCACCGCGGAGCGAGGTTCCTTCCGGCATCGAGGCAATCCACGCGGCAGGCGACACGTGGTGGCCGCTCGCGATGGCGCGCGAGCTGGACGACGCCATCCTGATGCTGCGCACGAATGACCTGGAGATTGGTACCTGGATCTTCAACACGCGCGGAGACATGGACAAAGTGCTGGCGGCCGACGCAGCGCTCAAGGCGAACGAGAACGACTGGTTCGCGCGCCAGGTGACCGGTCTCCTGCGCCGCACCCTTGCCCGGCTCGACGTTTCCTCGCGCACGATGTTCGCCATCATCGACAAAGGTTCCTGCTTCGCGGGCACACTGTTCGAGCTCGTGCTTGCCGCCGACCGCAGCTACATGCTCCAGCTGTCAGACGATGAAGCCGGCGCGCCGGCGGTCGCACTGTCAGACCTGAATTTCGGCGCCTATCCGATGGTCAGCCGGGAAGCGCGCATCAGCGCGCATTTCTGCGGCGAGTCGAAGCCGGTCGAGGCGGCGCGCACGCGCATCGGCGAGAAACTCGACGCCAAGCGCGCCTCCGAATTCGGCCTGGTCACCTTCACGCCCGACGAGCTCGACTGGGACGAGGAGGTGCGCATCGCGATCGAGGAGCGCGCGAGCCTGTCCCCTGACGCGCTCACTGGCATGGAGGCGAATCTCCGCTTTTCAGGCAAGGAAACCATGGAGACGCGCATCTTCGGCAGACTCAGCGCCTGGCAGAATTGGATCTTCATTCGCCCCAACGCGGTCGGGGAGCACGGCGCGCTGAAAGTATACGGCAGCGGCGCGAAGGCAAGATTCAATTGGGAGCGCGTATGAGCACCATCGACTATTCCGAGAAGATCCCCAACAACGTCGATCTCGCGAACGACAGGACGCTGCAGCGCGCGCTCGAGCATTGGCAGCCGCGCTTTCTCGACTGGTGGCGTGAGATGGGGCCCAACGACTTCGCCTCGTTCGACGTGTATCTGCGCACTGCGATCGGCGTGGACGCGCAAGGCTGGGCACATTACGGCACGGTTAAGATGCCCGACTACCGCTGGGGAATTTTTCTGGCCGATCCGATCGCGGATCGCACCATCGGCTTCGGGGACTCCTTCGGCCAGCCGGTGTGGCAGCAGGTGCCCGGTGAATTCCGCTCGCAGTTCCGCCGCCTCATCGTCACCCAGGGCGACACCGAGCCCGCTTCGGTCGAGCAACAGCATCGCCTCGGCCACACCTGCCCTTCCCTCTACGACCTGCGCAACCTCTTCCAGATCAATGTCGAGGAAGGGCGGCATCTTTGGGCAATGGTGTATATATTGCACGCGTACTTCGGCCGCGACGGCCGCGAGGAAGCCGAGGAGCTCCTCGCGCGCCACGCCGGCGACGTGGACAAGCCGCGCATCCTCGGCACCTTCAACGAGCCGATCGAGGACTGGCTGTCGTTCTTTTGCTTCTGCTATTTCACCGACCGCGACGGCAAGTTCCAGCTGAAGAGCCTCGCCGAGTCCTCGTTCGACCCGCTCGCCCGCACCTGCCGGTTCATGCTGACGGAGGAAGCTCACCACATGTTCGTCGGCGAGACCGGCCTCGGCCGGATCGTGCGGCGCACGCTCGAAGTAATGAAAGAGACCGGCAGCGACGACCCCGAAGCGATCCGCCGCCAGGGCGCGGTGGACCTGCACCTGCTGCAGCGTTATCTCAATTTCTGGTTCAGCTCGTCGCTCGATCTCTTCGGATCGGAGGTCTCCTCGAACGCCGCAACGACTTTCGCCAACGGCATCAAGGGACGTCCCGACGAGACTACGCAGTACCAGGACCACGTCTGCGCCGATTCGACCTTCGAGATCGAAGTGCCGGACGGCAAGGGTGGAGTCATGAAGGAACTATCCCCGATGCGCAACGCCATGAACGAAGTGCTGCGCGACGCCTACATCAGAGACTGCGAGATCGGACTGAAGCGCTGGAACATGCAGATCAAGCGCGCCGGTTACAGCTTCGAGCTGAAGCTGCCGAGCAGCCGCTTCCGCCGCGCGATCGGTGCCTGGGCGAGCATTCCCACCGACCTCGAAGGCCGGCCCATCGGCCGCGAGGAGTACGACCGGCGCATGCCCGGCTGGCTGCCGGGCGCTTCCGACAGAGACTACGTGAAGAGCCTCATGCAGCGCGTGGTCGAGCCCGGAAAAATGGCCGCATGGGTCGCTGCGCCCGAGCGAGGCGTCAACAACCTGCCGCTCGATTACGAGTACGTTCGGCTGAATTGAGCCGCGCAGCTACGCGACGCGGGTCATCTCGCGCTACTGCTTGCCCTCAAGACGCAGCAGAGCGCGCGTGATTTCGAGCACAATCTTCCGGTGCTGCTCGCTGAGCGAGTCGAATTTCTTCCCCAACCAGGCCGAATCCACCGCGTAGCTCGCCGTGTCCTGCCTTGCGGCCGTATGCCCTCGCTCGGCTTCGCCGTAGCGCAGCCAATGCGGGGACACCTCCAGCCACTGCGCCAGCGTGCGTAGTTTGTCCTGCGTGGGAAGCGCCCTGCCGTAAAGCCATTTGCGCGCCGTCTGCGCTGTCACGGGCTCGCCGTGGTGCCGCAGGTTGAACTCGCGCGCAAAACGCGTGGGACCGGCGTCCACGCGAGCTTTACGCATGGCTTCCCTGAGGCGCCTGCTGAAGTCCGCTTTTTCTTCCGCGACGGTCATGCCGTGGAAATTATCACCAAGCGCGACCACAGACGGTTACTTTCGGTGTCATTTTTTGAGAACCTGTGGTAACATACGTCGGTCGCGTATGCGTCGGGTTCCAATTCAAATAGCCGGCGGCGTGCAAAACCGTGACCTGGCGAACACACGATCTTTCGCAAATCATCGAGCAGATCCCGATCGGGGTGGCGGTAACGCTGCCTTCGGGCTCGATCGAGTATGTCAATCCTCATCTGAGCGGCATGCTTCGGTCCCCGCCCGCGCGGCTGGAGGGCGTTGATCTCGCCGAGTTGAGGATCTCCGGCAGCTCCTCGCAGAATGAACGGATGAGGCGCCGGATCCTCGCCGGTGAGCCTTGGCGGGAGGAAGCGCAGTTCCTAACGGGAAGCGGCGATAAGCTCCTGGCGCTCGAATCCGCATACCCCTTGCGCAACAACGAGGGGCGAGTCACGCATTTCATCCACTTTCTGCAGGATTCGAGCCTCCTGGAGGTCTTCGAGCCCTCCAAGAGCCTGATGTTCTACGACAAGCTAACGGGCCTGCCCAATCGCAATCTTTTCCAGAACAGGCTCTCGCTCGCCATGGGGACGGCGCGCCGCACCCGTCATGGCTTTGCGGTGCTTTCGGCCGACATCGATCACTTCAAGCTGGTGAACGATTCGCTCGGGCACGACGCGGGCGACGAGCTTTTGCGCCAAGTCGCGGCGCGCTTGCGCGCGTGCCTGCGCGAGACCGACACGGTCGCGCGCCTGGGCGGGGATGAATTTGTCGCGATTCTCGATCGCGTTCTCGACTCCGAGATCGCGGCGAAAATCGCCGACAAGCTGCTCGCGGCCTGCTGCGGGAGCTACGAGATCGGCGGTAACGAACTGCGCCTCACGATGAGCGTCGGCTTGAGCTTGTATCCGCGAGACGGGCAGGAGGCCGACATTCTGCTAAAACGCGCCGACCTCGCCATGTACCGCGCCAAAGCGACCGGCAGGAACCGCTCTGAGCTTCGCGATCCCGGTTCGGCGCGGCGATATGGGTTCGCATAGACTCGAGGGCTTGCCGGTGCACAGCAGGCGTTTGCGTCGTCGCGAACGCGGCACCCATTGCCAGCGCTAAAGGGGATTTCTTCATGACCTCTCCTGCTGAGTCGACTAGCTGTATGGAACATGGCTGGCTAACTCAGCAGGGACGCTGACTGGCTGGCTGATTCGAAGCGGAATCGTAAAAGCACGCGTGGAAAGCTGGAACGCGTTGAAGGGCGCCGCGGGCAGGAACTAGCTTGCTGCGGTTAGTAGCCGCTCGATTGGGCGTAGTTCTCGAAGCGGGTGTATTCCCCGAGGAAGGTCAGCTTGACCGTGCCGATGGGGCCGTTGCGCTGCTTGAGAATGATGATTTCGGCCATGCCTTTTTCCGGTGTGTCCGGCGTGTAGACCTCCTCGCGGTAGATCGCGAGGATGAGGTCGGCGTCCTGCTCGATCGCACCGGACTCGCGCAGGTCGGACATGATCGGGCGTTTCGGGCCGGTGCGCTGCTCGACCGCGCGGGAGAGCTGCGAAAGCGCGACCACCGGAACTTTCAACTCCTTGGCGAGCGACTTGAGTGACCGCGAGATCTCGGAGATCTCGGTGGCTCGGTTCTCGCCTTCGCTGGTCGCCTGCATGAGCTGGAGGTAATCGACCACGATCAGCCCGAGCGCACCGTATTGCCGGTGCAGCCGCCGCGCTCGCGCGCGCAACTCGAGCGCGTTCAGGGCCCCCGATTCGTCGACGAGGATGGGCGCGTCGTGGAGCTTCCCGACGGCGTTGGTGAGGCGGTTCCAGTCGTCGTCCGAGAGTCTCCCCGTTCGCAGCTTGTGTTGATCGAGCCGGCCGATCGATCCCAGCATGCGCATCGCCAGCTGGCTGCCCGACATTTCCATGCTGAATATCGCCACCGGAAGCTTGTTCTCCACCGCGACGTGCTCGGCCATGTTGAGCGCGAGCGCGGTCTTCCCCATCGAGGGGCGTCCGGCGATGATGATGAGGTCCCCCGGCTGCAATCCCGAGGTCTCGCGATCGAGGTCGCGGTAGCCGGTCGGAATGCCGGTGATGTCGGAAGGGTTGTCCTTGTGATACAAGAGGTCGATGCGTTCCATGACCTGCGTGAGCAGGGGCTGGATCTCCATGAATCCCTGGCGCGTCCTCGCCCCGGCCTCGGCGATCTGGAAGATCTTGGACTCGGCCTCGTCGAGCAGCTGCCCGACTTCCTTGCCCATGCGGTTCAGGGCGCTGTCGGCGATCTCGGTGGAGACCTCGATGAGTTTCCGGAGGACCGCGCACTCCCGCACGATCTCGGCGTAGCGCCTCACGTTGTGCGCCGAAGGCGTGTTGCCGGCAAGAGCCGCAAGGTAGGTGATGCCGCCGGTCTTGTCCTTGTCCTCGCTTACCTTGATCGCCTCGTCCACCGTGACCACGTCGGCGGGTTTGCCGCGTTCAATCAGTCGAGAAACGTGGCGGAAGATGCGGCGGTGGTCGTCCCGGTAGAAATCGCCGTCGGTCAAGACGTCGCCGATCTTGTCGAAGGCGCCATTGTCGATCAAGAGGCCCCCGAGCACCGACTGCTCCGCATCGATCGAATGCGGCGGAACTTTGAGGTTCAGCAGCTGGGAATCGGAGGCGGTTTGCGGTACGGGCTGGGCCATGAAAGCGCTTGAAAACCTGTGGCGGAGACTTTACCGCGTCCCGCAAAAAAAAGCACGGGCCGCCAGACGCGGCCCTTCCGTATCAACGGCTTGCGCTCAGTGCTGCGGAGTTTCTCCCAGCACCGATATCTTGATGTGGACCACGACGTCGGTGTGCAGCGCGACCGCGATGGAATGGTCCCCGACCGTTTTCAACGGACCCTGCGGCAGGCGGATCATCGAGCGCTCGACCTCGAACCCCTGGCCCTTGAGCGCCTCGACGATGTCGAAATTCGTGACCGAGCCGAACAAGTGCCCGTCGACGCCCGCCTTCTGGGTGATCTGCACCATGAGGCCTTCGAGCTTTGTGCCTTTTTCCTGGGCCGCCGCAAGGGTCTGCGATTGAGCCTGTTCCAGCTCGGCGCGCTTTTTCTCGAACTCGGCGAGGCTTTCCGGCGTCGCCCGCTTCGCCTTGCCCTGCGGCAGAAGATAGTTGCGGGCGTATCCGTCCTTCACCTTGACCACATCGCCCAGGCCGCCGAGGTTGACGACTTTTTCCAAGAGAATGACCTGCATGGCGGCTCCTTCAGTGCAGGTCGGTGTACGGCATCAGCGCGAGATAGCGCGCGCGCTTGACCGCCGCCGAGAGCTGGCGCTGGTAATGGGTGCGCGTTCCGGTGATCCGCGCCGGGATGATCTTGCCGTTCTCGCCGATGAAGTCCTTCAGCAGATCGACGTCCTTGTAGTCGATCCACTCGATCTTCTCAGCGGTGAAGCGGCAGAACTTGCGGCGCTTGAAAAGCTGCTTCGAGCCCTTCTGTTCGCGCTTGCCGTCGCGGCCCTTGCCTTTTCCCTTGCCTTTTCCGAAGCCGCCTCGACCTCTGGGTGGGGGCATGTCTAATCTCCTTCCACGAATTCGATCTGTGTCGCGTGCAGCAAGGGCGTCCTGCTCGAACGGCTCCTTGCGGCAAGAAACCCGTTTACCTTCACGCTGCTTCCCAGCTTCGCGGCGGCGAGGAGCTTCGCTTCACGCTCGAACGCCACCGCAGCGATCTCACAACTCACCTTGCGCTCACCGCCCGCCTCCATTTGCAGAGAATCGTGCTGGAGCCTGAATTTCAGCATTGGGACGCCCGCGGGCGTATGCCGAAGCGCATCCAGCTCGATCAGGCGGCCTGCGACCGTGACTCGGTTTGCCTGCGCCAATGCTCAAGCGCTCGCCGGCTCGGCGGGCTTGGGCGCCTCACTGCGCGGTGCTTCGCCGCGCGGCGCCTCGCCCGGGCTGAGGACCGACTTCGCCTTTTCTTCCTTCATCATCGGCGAAGGCGTGGTCCAGGCACGTTCCATTCTCATGATCAGGTGCCGCAACACCGCGTCGTTGAACTTGAACGAGTGCTCCAGCTCGCCGAGCGTCTCGTTGTCGCACTCGATATTCATGAGCACGTAGTGCGCCTTGTGCACCTTGGAGAGCGGGAAAGCGAGCTGGCGGCGGCCCCAGTCTTCGAGCCGGTGGATCTTGCCGTTCTTCGAGGTCACCGTGGCGCGGTAACGCTCGATCATCGCCGGCACCTGCTCGCTCTGGTCCGGATGGACGATGAAACACACTTCGTAATGTCGCATGCAAACTCCCTATGGATAAAGCCGCCCGCTCGGTCCGCCGTTGCGACGCGGCGGAAGCGGGTGCGGCAGGGTTGAAAACAAACGACCGCTGAAGCGGTCGTCGGATTGAATTCTAACCGAATCGGGGGCTCGCGGGCAAGAACTTGCGCGTGCCTCTACTACTCCGTGACTTGCCTCGTCGTGGAAAACCTTCAAACGCTTCAAGACTTTGATCCGAAAATTGCCGGATAACAAAGGTGTTGCCGGGACGAGAAAGCCCCAGTTCGTTGATGCGATGGGTCATATTTCGTCGCCTCTCGGGAACGAAGCTATGATATCCAGCACTTTTGCCAACCATTACGCGTTAGAAGGCAGCAATTTCATCGGGCCACCAACTTCGCATGACTAAAGAAATGGCCACTCTTGCGGAGCGCATCGACGCGGCGTATGGAACAGACCACCTGGATACGGAGCAAATCCGCGCGGTTCACGAAGCGATCCAGCTGCTCGACACAGGTCAGGCGCGAGTCTGCGAGAAACGTCCTGACGGGTGGCATACGCACCAGTGGCTCAAGAAGGCGATTTTGCTCTATTTTAGAATCCAGAAGCTTGAAGTCGTGGAGTCAGGTGCATTTCGTTTCTGCGACAAGATTCCCGTCAAGAACTGGAATGGCACTGAAGGTGTCCGCGTTGTCCCTCAAGCGCTCGCGCGTCGGGGCAGCTTCGTCGAACCGGGGTGCATCTTGATGCCGTCCTTCGTGAATATCGGCGCATATGTGGGTGCCGGGAGCATGGTAGACACCTGGGTGACGGTCGGTTCGTGCGCGCAGATCGGGAAGAACGTGCATCTTGCGGGTGGCGTTGGCGTCGGGGGTGTCTTGGAGCCTCTGCAAACCAATCCCGTCATCATCGAAGACAATGCGTTTGTCGGAAGCCGCTGCGTTGTTGTCGAGGGAGTTCACGTGGGTGAAGGCGCAGTGCTTGGCGCAGGCGTTGTACTGACTGCTTCAACAAAGGTCCTCGACGTTCGCGGGAGTTCCGCAATAGAGCTTCGCGGAACAGTACCTGCGAACGCAGTAGCGATCCCCGGTGCGACTCACCGTTTGTTTCCGGCAGGCGAGTTTGGCGTTCCATGTGTCCTCATCATTGGGACCCGAAGAGAATCCACCGACAAAAAGACGAGCCTCACCGCCGTGCTTCGAGAATTTGACATCTGTGCATGATTTCTATGAGCATGCCTGACCCGGTTCTGCCACCCGACCCGATGACCCTCCACACCGGCGGTTGTCACTGCGCTCGCGTGCGGTTCGAGGTCCGCGCTCCGGCGAAACTCCGGGTATCCGAATGCAACTGTTCGATTTGCAGCAAGTCCGGATACCTGCACCTCATCGTCCCGTCCGAGCGTTTCAAGCTTCTCAGCGGGCGCGAGGTTCTGAACTCCTACGGGTTCAACACGCACACGGCCAAGCACTTGTTTTGCGCCGTCTGCGGCATAAAATCCTTCTACGTTCCGCGCTCGCACCCGGACGGGTTCAGCGTCAACGCGCGCTGCCTCGATCCGGGTACGGTCGAGAGCATGACTGTCGAGCAGTTCGACGGGAGGCGATGGGAGAAACAATATCCACAGGGACGCGGCGAGTTTCGCCGGGAATAGGCATCCGCCGGCTCTGACCAGTCGAGGTGACGCTATGTGCAGAAGCATCAAAACCCTCTTCAACTTCGAACCGCCCGTGACCGAAGAGGAGATTCGCGCGGCCGCCCTGCAATTCGTGAGAAAAGTGAGCGGCTTCAACAAGCCATCGAAGGCCAACGAAGGCGCATTCCTTGCGGCGGTTGACGAGGTGGCGGAGGTTTCCAGAAACCTTCTGACCTCGCTGGAGACGAATGCGCCACCGAGGAACCGTGCGGAAGAGGCCGCCAAGGCACGAGCACGCGCTGCTCAGAGGTTTCCGACGTGATCAGATAACGGCCGGTCACTCGGGCACCCCGCTCATGATTTCACACGCCAGACTCTTCGCGCTCATCTGCCTTCTCCTCGCCGCCTGCGAGAACGTCGTCGGCTTCGACTATCGCGTGGCGTCCAAAGATCCGAAGGTGAGCTCCGCGCAAGTGCTCAGGGTCGTCACCGACGCGCTGGATCGCGCGGAGGCAAGGGCGTGGGCGCAAATCGACGGGAAAACGGGCGAGGTCACCTTTACCCTCGGCGCGTTCGGCAGTGGGAAAACCCCGAGCATCCGCAACGCCGAAGCCCGCCTGCTCGGCGCGCTGCGCTACGAATTCGGGGAGCGGGTCGAGCTCTACTGCGACGGCGAGCCGCTGCGTTGAGGAGGAAACCGGGGACAGACCACGGTTTTCTCGAAAACCGTGGTCTGTCCCCGGTTATTACACGCCCGGTTATTACACGCGCCGCCGCCGCGCTTCGAACAAGCACACGCCGCTCGCCACGGAGACGTTCAGGCTCTCGACGCTCCCGCGCATAGGGATGCGCACCAGGAGATCGCAGCGCTCGCGCGTGAGCCGACGCATGCCCTCGCCTTCCGCGCCCAGCACCCACGCAGTCGCAGCCGGCAGCTCCGATTCGTAGAGCGTTTTTTCGGCGCGCTCGTCCGCGCCGACGATCCAGATGTTGCGTTCCTTCAATTCGTCGAGCGTGCGGGCGAGGTTCGTGACCATGTAGTAGGGCACGGATTCGGCCGCGCCGCTCGCTACTTTGGATACCGCCGCGCTGATGCCGGCGGCACGGTCCTTGGGTGCGATCACCGCGTGGGCACCGGCGGCGTCCGCGACCCGCAAACAGGCCCCGAGATTGTGCGGATCAGTCACGCCGTCCAGAGCCAGCAGGAGGGGCGCTTCCTTCAGCGAGTCGAGCAGGTCCTCCAGGCTTTCGCGCGCCGGTTTCTCGAACGCCATCGCCACCACACCCTGGTGGCGGCCCCCGCCGTAGAAACCGTCCAGGCGCTTGGTCGGAACGCGCATCAGCGGGACACCGGCTTTTTCCGCGGCGATCGCGAGGTCTCTCCCCCGCGCGTCCTTGCGATCTTCATCGAGATAGATCTCCGTGACCGAAGCCGCATCGGCGCGCAGCCGCGCAAGCACCGCGTGGAATCCGAAAATGGCGCGGGTGGGCTTCACCTTCGGTGGCCCTACGATCTCGCGCGACGGCGCAGTGACCGGGCGTGGCGCGGGCCGCCTGCGGATTCGCCCGCGAGCACAAAATCGATTCGGCTCGTCTCGAGATCCACCCGGACGATCTTGACCTTGACCCTGTCGGCCAGGCGGAACTGCTTCCGGGTGCGGTCGCCGAGCAGCCGGTGCTTGGTGGCGTCAAAGTGAAAATAGTCCTGACCAAGCTCGGAGATGTGCACCAGCCCTTCCACGTAGAATTCATCGAGCGCCACGAAGATCCCGAAGCTCGTCACCGCCGAGACCGAGCCCTCGAACTCCTCGCCGACCCGATCGCGCATGTAGTAGCACTTGAGCCAGGCGGAAACTTCACGCGTCGCATCGTCCGCGCGGCGCTCGGTCTGCGAGCAGTGCGCCCCGAGTTCCGTCCAGTTGCCCGGGTTGTAGCGCCCCTTCTCCAGGACCGCCTTGATGGCGCGGTGAATCAGCAGATCGGGATAGCGCCGGATCGGCGAGGTGAAATGAGTGTAGTGCTCGTAGGCGAGCCCGAAGTGACCGACGTTGTCGGGGCTGTATTGCGCCTGCTGCAACGAGCGCAGGAGCACGGTCTGGAGAAGCTGCACGTCCGGGCGTTTTCGCGCGGTCTCGAGCAGCTTCGCATAGTGTTTCGCCGTGGGCTTGTCCCCGCCGGAGAGCTGCAATCCGAATTCTTTGAGGAACTCGCGCAGATTTGCGAGCTTCTCCGGAGTCGGCCCCTCGTGGATGCGGTAGAGTGCGGGCTGCCTGTGCTTGGAGAGAAAATCGGACGCACTCACATTCGCCGCGAGCATGCACTCTTCGATGATGCGGTGGGCATCGTTGCGCTCGACCCGGTCGATGCGCGCGACGCGCCCCTCCGCGTCGAAGACGAACTGGGTTTCGATCGTCTCGAAGTCGATCGCGCCGCGCTCCTCGCGCGCCTTGAGGAGCGCCCTGAAGAGTTCGTTCAACAACTGCAAGCGCGGCAGCAATCCTTTCAGTTTCTGCGCAGCCTCGCTCCGCGGATTGGCGAGCGCGGCGGCCACTAGCGTATACGTCAGTCTTGCACGCGAGCGCATCACCGCCGGATAGAATCGATACCGGCCGATCTCGCCCTTCGCGCCGATCGACATGTCGCAAGCCATGCAGAGGCGATCGACTTCCGCGTTGATGGAGCACAGGCCGTTGGAGAGCTGCTCCGGCAGCATCGGGATGACCCGGCGGGGAAAGTAGACGGAATTGCCTCGATCACGCGCGTCTAGGTCGAGTGCGTCGCCGTCGCGCACATAGTGGCTTACATCCGCGATGGCGACGACGAGCCGAAACCCTTCGTTTGTCTTTTCGCAGTACACGGCGTCGTCGAAATCCCGGGCCGTTTCGCCATCGATGGTCACGAGCTCGATCGATCGCAAATCCTCCCGGCCGGCAGAATCGCCCGCTCGCGGAACGTCGGGAAATTTCGCCGCGAGTGCCTCGGCCTGCGCGGAGAACTTGAACGGCAGTTCGTGTTTCCTGAGCGCGATCTCGATCTCGATGCCGGGATCGGCCGCCTCCCCCAGCACCTCGACGACGCGGCCGATCGGCTGGGTGCGGCCATCGGGCTGCACGGTCAATTCGGCGACGACGACCTGCCCGGCGCGCGCGTCACCCGCGTCCTCAGGCGCGATGAGGATGGTCTGGTTGATGCGCCGCTCGGCGGGCTGAACGAACAGGAACCGGCCCTCGCCGTGCAGGCGCCCCACCACTCGGGCGTTTGCGCGTTCGATCACCTCGACGATCGTCCCTTCCTTGCGGCCGCGCCGGTCCACGCCCGACTCGCGCACCATCACGCGATCGCCGTGAAGGACTTTTCGCATCTCGTGCGGACCAAGGTACAAATCCGCGCCCTCCTCGGCGACCACGAAGCCGTAGCCGTCCGGATGGCCCTCGACACGTCCGGCGATGAGATCGAGCTTGGTGGCGACCAGGATCGCGCCCTTGCGATTGCGCAGGATCTGGCCGTCGCGTTCCATTGCGCCCAAACGCTTCACGAACGCGTCGCGCTCCTCCGGCTTGATCGCAAGGCGCTGCGCAAGCTCATCGTCGGTAAGCGGGATGCCGGCTTCCGCGAGCGTATGGAGAATGAACTCGCGGCTGGGAATCGGATGTTCGTAGCGCGACGCCTCGCGTTCGCGATGCGGGTCGGATGCGCGCGCGATGCCGCGCTTTTTCATTGACAAATCGGCGCTTTCCTATAGAATCCGCGCTCGGGCTGAAGACCGGAACTGGCGCGGCCCTTTCGCCGAGGTGGCGGAATTGGTAGACGCACTAGGTT
>WNFY01001439.1_pt1 | contig 39799 bp, 43 predicted proteins | sample 5400091 | NCBI WGS metagenome assembly WNFY01 (sample SAMN13153364, study PRJNA577476) | soil metagenome | isolation source: 60 cm soil or saprolite under grassland replicate 1 | place: USA:California | collected 2016-06-15 | reverse complement strand
GCGACCGGTTCGCGGCGCGCCCCGGTGTGTACGCCAATGCCCACATGGCACCGCGGGATATCCGCACCTTCTGCCGCGTGTCGGACGCCGCCGATGCGCTGTTGCGCACGGCGATCACGCGGCTCGCGCTGTCCGCGCGGGCCTATCACCGGATTCTCAAGATCGCCCGCACCATCGCCGACCTCGAGGGGGCGGCGGATCTTCAGCCGAAGCACGTGAGCGAGGCGATTCAGGACCGCAGCCTGGATCGGAGGGGGCTGGGGTAGGGCGAGGCACGTCCTCCGCGCACGGCGGCGGTGGCGCTCTCGCGATTCGGCTTGCTGCCCGATACCTGAGTGAGGGACATACAGACGTGCCTGGACCAGTGAACACCAGTCCGCCTATGGTGACGAACGTGGGAACTGTCTTTTGTGGGCTCCGCTAAGCAGCGGACCAGCGCATCGTCCGCAGCCGCTACCAGCGGAGCTCGGTTGGAAAATACTCCGAAATCAACTCGTTATAGAAGGGCCGCAATTGCTCGACATTCGGGCGCTCGTGGCTTTTGGTATAAAGGTCGTAAGGATTGAAAGCTCGAACCCACGCGAACATTTTCTTGTCCCGGCCGTTCATGAGGTGTTGATATTCCCCTTCGCGGTGCGCCGCATAGAAGGAGTGATAGCGAATCATGTAGAGGGCCTCCGGCGGCAGGTAATCTTTGACGACGTGATACAGATATTCGTCATGGCCCCAGGAGAGATGAACGTTTTCCAAGCCGCAGCCTTCTGAGTAGATGCCGGTTCGAGTCTGGTATTTCGGCTCTCGGCTGTCGGGATTGTCGGCGAAGAACTGATGAAAGACGATCTTGTCCGAATAGCCGCAGCCTACTGGAAACGTATCGCCTACCACGGCCCACTGCGGCTCTCCGTAAAGACATAGGATTTTTCCCAGATCGTGAATGAGGCCCGTCAAGATGAACCAGCGCGGATGTCCATCCCGGCGGATCTGTTCGGCCGTTTGAAGCAGATGGTCAAGCTGCGATAGATCGGTATCGGGATCGCTATCATCGACCAGCGTGTTCAAAAACTCCATCGCTTCCCAGATTCCCATTTTGTGCCGCGACAGCGACAGAAATTCCTTCTTCTTGGCCTGCACGAAATCGTAAGTCTGATGGCGGTGATTGAGCCGGTAGAACTCGCGCACGCTGGGCCGTGCGTCGGCCTCATAATTTCGAAACTGCTCTTTGGCCTTATTTGGGTCCGTCGCCTGAAAGGGCTTTGAACTGGCGGCTGTCTCTTCAGGATAACGGACTTTGAGGAAGTCCTCCCATTCTTCCAGGTTGGAAAGAGGGGCGTTCGAATTGGATGGAGTTTCTGTCGCGGCCATAAATTTCGGCTGAGTTACGATTGAATATCCTCCGCAGGCCCTTGGCTGCAACAACTGAGCCAGAGGCGTCTTCTGGCAGGAAGGAGAGCCTTTCGGCGCCCTTATCGGTCAACGCACCACGCGCTTAAGGGCACCCGGCGCAGCCTCGTTCCCCGACGCTACCGCCAGCAGCGGCAATCTCCACTGCGGCAATCCGTTGGCAGGGTGTCGCCCAGGGTCCGCAGTTCACGCGGAAAGGCTGCCGGAAGCGGTTTTTGGCCGTTCAGCCTCACATGGCAAAAAGGCAACGCGGGGATGTCCCTGCGGCTATTTCGGCGATCCGCAGCACAAGTGCGTGTGCGGGCCCCTCGGCGTCGAGCGCTACCTCGCCCGCGTCTCGGGACCCCTGCTCGACCGCATCGACATCCACCTCGAGGTGCCGGCTGTGAAGTACCGCGCGCTCTCCGATCAGGGCAGCGGTGAGCCGAGCGAGCCGATCCGGGAGCGGGTGGACCGCGCGCGCGCCGGTGTGTACGCCAATGCCCACATGGCACCGCGGGATATCTGCACCTTCTGCCGCGTGTCGGACGCCGCCGATGCGCTGTTGCGCACGGCGATCACGCGGCTCGCGCTGTCCGCGCGGGTCTATCACCGGATTCTCAAGATCGCCCGCACGATCGCCGACCTCGAGGGGGCGGCCGACCTGCAGCCGAAACACGTCAGCGAGGCGATTCAGTATCGCAGCCTCGATCGGCGGGGGCTGGGGTGAGGAAGGAGGAGGAAATGGCGCACGGCGCGCGGACTTCAGATTACCTTCCTGGACCGGCTCGATTCGTTGCCTCCGACGGTCGACGCGCCATGGCGGAGCGTCGGCGGGTAGCAGCGGTTCGGGCCGCATGTATCTTCTCCCCTCCCCAACCTGCTCTGGGTATGTCCAGTCCCGTGCGCGGCACCCCGACTCTGCTCGGCCTCCCCTACGACGCGAGCTCCTCCTTTCTCCGGGGCACGGCGGGGGCGCCACCGGTGATCCGGCAGGCGCTCCATTCGCCCGCGGGCAATCAGTGGACCGAAACGGGCGTCGATCTCGGCGCAAACGGTGCCCTCGGGGACGCGGGTGACGTGCCGCTCGGGACCTCCGGGGCCGAAGTGCGCGCCAAGATCGAGGAGGCGGTGCGCACGCTGCTCGAGTCGGGAGGCCGGCCGATCGTGCTCGGCGGCGACCACTCGATCTCGTACCCGGTCATCCGGGCGGTGCGGTGGTCCCACGCCCGGCTCAGCGTGCTGCACTTCGATGCCCATCCCGATCTCTATCCCGAGTTCGAGGGCGATCCGTATTCCCACGCGTGCCCCTTCTCGAGAGTGATGGAGGAGCGGCTCGCCGACCAGCTGGTCCAGGTGGGGATCCGCGCGATGACCGCGGCGCAGCGCGCGCAGGCCGAGCGCTACGGCGTCGAGGTGATCGACATGGACGCCTGGGTCGCCGGGCGGCGCCCCGCGCTGCGGCACCCGGTGTACGTGTCGATCGACGTGGACGCGTTCGATCCGGCCTTCGCGCCGGGTGTGTCGCACCGCGAGCCGGGGGGCCTCACGGTACGCGAGGTGCTGACGGTGCTCCACGGGCTGAGCGTCCCGCTCGTCGGTGCCGACATCGTGGAGTTCAATCCCGCGCAGGACGCGAGCGGGATGACGGCCACGTTGTGCGCGAAGCTCGTGAAGGAGGTCGCGGGGAAGATGACTTAGTTGGGGGGGATCGTCAGCTGGATGACGTCGCCGGGGCGCACGCTGATGGTCTCGGTGACGGGGTTCGCCCGACCGCCGATGGGATGCAGCTCGAACTGCAGCTCCGTGCCGTAGCCGATCAGATCGGGTCGCACCATCAGAATGCGCGACGAGAGGCCCGGGACGGTGCCGAGGCGGATGCGCTGGCCGCCCCGGATGAGGAACACGTTCATGTCGAGGAAATTCTGGTTGTCGACGCTCACGGCGACTTCCGCCTGGGGATTGATCGGCGCCACGGCGCCGCGGTGACAGGCCCCGGCGGCGAGCGTGAAGATCAGCAGTGGGAGCGCGCGCATGACGTGGTAATCTACACCACGCGTGCTGGCGCGGGGCCCGGCCGCTCCCTACTTTCCCGACACACCTCATGATCGCCTGGCTCCAGGCTCACCTCGGCATGAACACCGAGCTCCAGACGCGGCTGCTCGCCACGCTGGGGACGATGGTTGGACTCTGGCTCGTGCGCCGTCTCGTGCTGGGGTTCGTCTATCGTCGCGTGCAGGATCCGTGGGGCCGGTATCGCTGGCGCAAGGGCCTGACCTACGTGCTGGTGGGCCTCGGCATCGTGATCCTCGGCGGCCTGTGGTTCGAGGGCGGCGTGCGACCGCTGTTGACGTTCCTCGGTTTCCTCTCGGCTGGCCTTGCCATCGCTCTTAAAGAGCCCGTGTCGAACCTCGCCGGGTGGGCATTCATCATCTGGCGCCGCCCGTTCGAAGTGGGGGACCGCATCCAGATCGGCCCTCACGCCGGGGACGTCATCGACCTCGGCTTGTTCCAGTTCACCCTCAACGAGATCGGCGCGTGGGTGCAGGCGGACCAGTCGAGCGGGCGGATTATACACGTTCCGAACGGCAAGGTCTTCACCGATCCCGTCGCCAATTACAACAAGGGATTCCGCTACATCTGGAACGAGGTCCCGGTGGTGGTGACGTTCGAGAGCGACTGGAGAAAAGCGAAGCAGATCCTCGGGAAGATCGCCGTCAAGCACGCGGAGCACCTCACGGCGCAGGCGGAGCAGGAGCTGCTCGCGGCCTCCCAGCAGTATCTCATCAACTACCGCAAGCTGACCCCGATCGTGTACACGAGCGTGGTGGACTACGGCGTGCAGCTGACGATTCGCTACTTGATCGAGCCGCGCAAGCGCCGCGGCACCGAGCACGCGATTTGGGAGGACATTCTCACCGAGTTCGCTGCGGCCCCGGACATCGACCTCGCGTACCACACCACGCGGGGCTTCAAGTACACGGAGGAAGGGAAGCCGGCGCTGCGGGCGCCGCCCGTGGCGCCGCACCGGGCCGATCTGGCGCCCGCGGACGAATGAAGCGCGCTACTGCTCCGACACTTCGTAGTGCGTGACGGTCGGCTCCAGCTCGAGCAGGTAGTCCCGGTCCTCGGGGTAGTAGTGCGCCCGCTCGACGTCGTCGCCTGCGAAGGTCCGGATCGCGTCCATGGAATCCCAGAACGAGATGAACAGGAAGTGCGTCTCCCCGCCGACCGTCCGGCGCAGGACCTCGACGCCGCGGTTCCCGGGCGTCGCCCGGCATTCCGTCACGCCCGTCCGGCGCAGGTAGGCGGCGTAGGCGTCGCCCTTGGCGGCGGGAACCGCGCCGTGCCACAGCCGTGCGATCAGCGAGCGCCTAGATCCGGTCGAGCTCGCTGACCGTGCGCTCATTGCGGACGTTCCCGGTGTTGAGTGTGGACTTGGGCTCGAGCAGGAGTACGTGCGCTTCTTCGGGCGCGATCGGCAGATGCTCGACCCCGCGCGGGACGATCACGAACTCGCCTTCGCCGACCCACACCTCGTGGTCGCGGAACTTGAGCAGCAGCCTGCCCTTCACGACGAGAAACAGCTCATCCTCCGCCTCGTGGTGATGCCACACGAACTCGCCTTGGATCTTGACGAGCTTCACGTGGCAATCGTTGAGCTCGCCCACGATCTTCGGGCTCCAGTGCTCGTCGAACTGTCGGAATTTCTCGGCGAGGTTCACCCGGTTCATGGCGACGCTCCTCAGGAGGCGGTCTGGCGGACGGGCGGACTGGCGGTCTGTGGGGTCGGCGTTTCTGCGGAGCGACCGTCCGCCTGGCCGCCCGTCCGTCCGACCGCCAGCTTGTGCGAGAACTGGATCCACACGACGGCGCCGAGGATCAGCGCCATCGCGAGGAACGTGCGCGCGGTCACGGGCTCGTGGAGGATCAGCCAGCCCAGCACTACGGCGATCACGGGATTCACGTACGCGTAGGTGCCCACGATGGTGGGAGAGGCGTGGCGCAGCGCATAGGTGTAGGCACTGTAGCCCAGGATCGAGCCGAACACCACGAGGTAGGCCATCGCGCCCGCGCCTCTGGGCGTGAGATGCCAGCGACTCCACTCACCGAGCAGGGTGCCCACGAGGCCGATCGCGGCGCCGCCGGCGATCATCTGGATCGCCGCGCCGACGTAGGGGCTCGTCTCCGTGCGGTGCCGTTTGCTGTACACCGAGCCGAGCGACCACGATGCACTGGCGCACGTGAGCGCGATCGGGCCGCGCAGGTCGGCTCGCAGAATCTCGGCGGGGCTCGCACCCACCAGGAGCGCGGTGCCGAGGAAGCCGAGCAGGAGTCCGGTCACGACGCGCCAGTTCAGGTCGCCTGAGCCGCCGGGGATGATCGCGTCGAAAAACGCCATCCACAGCGCGACGGTGACGACGAAAATGCTGGCGACGCCGGACGCGGTGTACTGCTCGGCCCAGACGACGAAGGCGTTGCCGCCCGCGAGCAGCAGCACGCCTACGATCGCCTGGGTCCGCCAGTCGACCGCCCGTTTCGGTAGCGTGTCGCCGAGCGCCAGCACCACGGTGAGGAGCAGGAGGCCCGCGAGCAGGAACCGCAGACCGGCGAACAGGAACGGGGGCAGAACGCCGACGCCGACCCGGATCGCGAGGTACGTCGACCCCCAGAACACGCACACCACGAGATAGGCGACCAGCGCCTTGCCGCGCAGGCCGGCCATCAGTCGAGCTCCGTGGGGACGAACCCCGGCTTTTCGAACACCGTGCCGAGCACGATCGTGGTGCGCGTGCTCATCGCGACGGTCGGTGATGGACCGCGCAGATCGCGCAGCAGATCCTGCAGGCGCTCGAGGTCTGGCGCCGCCACCTTGAGGATGTAACAGTCCTCGCCCGCGACGTGGTGACACTCCAGGACGCCGGGATGCTTTTCCATCTCGCGCATCCGTGGCTCGTCTCCGACGTAATCCGAGTTGGCGTAGCGCACCGCGACGAACGCGGTCACTGGGAATCCGGCCTTGACGCGATCGACCCGTGCGCCGTACCCGGTGATGTAGCCTGCCTCCTCCAGTCGCTTCACCCGCTCCATCACCGCGGGCCGCGACAGCCCCACCTCATCGGCCACGGCTTGATAGCTCGACCGCCCATCGGTCGCGAGCAGCCGCAGGATCTTCCGGTCGACAGCGTCCAGCTCGGTCTTGTGCGCCATTTCGGAGCCCCAGTACGCTGGTTACCTACTAGAAGTAGTCATTTCTGGATGCTTACTGAACGTATCATAAGGGTAACAGGTTTCCAGCCTACGAAAGTATCTCTCCAGAAATGTCCTTTGATGGAGACAGTCTAAGTCGCTACTATTTCGCCATGTCTCTCCCGCCCCTGCGGGCGCTCGTCCGGACTTATCCATCCGCCCTCGTCGGCTACTCGGGCGGGGTCGACTCGGCCCTCCTGGCGGTCGTGCTCCGCCAGGAGTTGGGGCGCGACCGTATGCTGGCCGGGGTGGGCCGGAGCGCCTCCTACCCGACGGCCCAGTGGGCGACGGCGCGTGCGGTGGCGCAGCGCTTCGATGTCCCGCTGGTCGAGCTCGACACGCACGAGCTCGAGGATCCCGACTATCTCGCGAATCCGACGAACCGGTGCTTCTTCTGCAAGACGGAGCTGTGGCGGCGGCTCGTTCCGGAGGCGCGGGACCGCGGGCTCGCCGTCGTGTGCGACGGCACCAACGCGGACGACCTGCGCGAGCATCGCCCCGGGTACGCCGCGGGGCAGGCGGTGGGCGTGCGCTCGCCGCTTGCCGAGACGGGGCTCACGAAGGCGGATGTGCGCCGCGCCGCGCAGGAGCTCGGCCTTCCGGTATGGGATGCGCCGGCGGCGCCGTGCCTGTCGAGCCGCGTGGCCTACGGCATCCCGATCACGTCGCAGCGTCTCGCGCAGGTGGAGCGCGCGGAAGCGTACCTGCGCGAGCTCGGCGTGACGGGTGACCTGCGGGTGCGCCACCACGGCGAGCGGCAGGGGGGAGGGGGGGGCGCCCGCATCGAGGTCGAGCCGCGGTGGGTTCCCTGGGTGACGGAGCGGCTCGGGACCCTCACGGCGTACCTCGCGGGTCTGGGGTTCACGGCGGTCGCAGTGGATCCCCGCGGCTACCGCCGCGGCAGCCTCCTGGCCAAGCGCGCCGAGCGCGCGTGAGGCTTTTTGTTGCCTTGAATCTTCCTGCACCGGTGCGCGCGGCGCTGTGGGCCGCCACGGCACGCTTGCGTGACCTGGAGCTTCCCGTGAAGTGGGTGAGTGGAGAAGGCGTCCATCTGACGCTCAAGTTTCTGGGTGACGTGGCGGACGAGCGGGAGCCGGAGCTCGCGGCGGCGCTCACGAGCGCGGCGGCGGGGGCGCGCAGCCTGTCGCTCGCGCTCGGCGGGTTCGGTGTGTTTCCCGACTTCCGGCGGCCGCGCGTCGTGTGGGTGGGCATCGCGGCGGAGCCCGGGCTCGAGATCCTGCAACACCGCGTGGAGCAGGAATTCGCGCCCCTCGGGTTTCCCACGGAAGCGCGGCCCTTCCGCCCCCACGTCACGCTCGGGCGCGCGGCGCGGGACGCCCGGCCCGTCGCCTTCACCGGCCTCGAGGCGGCCCTCGGCCGGCTCGAGTTCGCCGAGACGGCGCTGGTGAGCGCGGTCGATCTGGTGCAGAGCACGCTCCAATCCGAAGGTGCGGTGTATCACGTGAGACACAGTGAACGGCTGCCTTAAAGGACTACTCCGCCTCGCGCTCCTCGCCGTTGCCCTCGTGGCGGCGCTCGGGGCGTGGTGGTTCCGGGAGCCCATCATGCGGCGGGCCGCGCACGTGTTCGGACTGCACTCCACCAAGCTCCCGCCCGTGGCGGACACCGGAGTCGGCGCTCCGACGCCCAAGGCGCTGGCCAGTACGCAAACCAAGGTCGATCGCTTCAAGCAGGCGCCGGGACCGGACTCGGTCGTGCTCTCCGCCAACGAAGTAGCATCGCTCATCGGCAGCTCGATGGATTGGTCCGTGCGCAAGAGCTTCGACTCGTTGCGGGTCGAGCTGTCGGAGGGGTCGCTCGCCGTTCACTGCCGGCTCGATACGCGGGTGATTCCGCCGGACGCGCTGGGGCCCATTGCCGGATTGCTCAGCCCGAGGGAGCCGTTGCGCATCGCGGGTCCGCTGCGGATCGAGCGGCCGGGGCTGGCCCGCTTTACGGTCCAGGAGTTGAGTCTGCGCGGCTTCCCGTTTCCCCCGCCCGTGGTGAGACAGCTGGCGCAGCGTGTGGCGGGGGCGGATTCGACCGGCGCGGTTCCCTTGCGCGTCTCGCCGGGGTTCGCCGACGTCCGGATTCACCCCACGGCCGTGGTGTTGTACCGCCTGAAGCGGACCGAGCCGTGAGGCGACGGGTCCTGGTGGTCGATGACGAGAAGGGCATCCGTGAGGCGCTGACGCAGGTGCTGGAATACGAGGAGATCGACGTGCGGGCGTGCGCCTCGGGATCCGAGGCGCTGCAGCGCTACGCCGAGTTCCGGCCCCATCTCGTCTTTCTGGACGTGAAGATGCAAGGCATGGACGGGCTCGAAACGTTGCGGAAGCTGCGCGAGCTCGACCCGCACGCACAGGTCGTGATGATCTCCGGTCACGGAACAATCCAGACGGCGGTCGAGGCGACCCAGCTCGGGGCGTACGATTTCCTCGAGAAGCCCCTCGACACCGACCGCATTCTGCTCACGCTGCGCAACGCCCTGCAACACGTCGACCTCGCCAGCGAGAACGTACGGCTCCAGGCCGAGGTGCACGCGCAGTACGAGATCGTCGGCACGAGCCGGGCGGTGAAGCAGGTGATCGAGCGCATCGAGAAGGTCGCGCCGACCGCCGCGCGCGTGCTCATCACCGGGGAGAACGGCACCGGGAAGGAGCTCGTGGCCCGCGCCATCCACGCGCTCTCCCCCCGCGCGCGCGGGCCGTTCGTGGAAGTGAACTGCGCCGCGATTCCGACCGAGCTGATCGAGAGCGAGCTGTTCGGGCACATGAAGGGGAGCTTCACCGGAGCCTTCGCGGATCGTACGGGGAAGTTCGAGCTGGCGGACGGGGGCACGCTGTTTCTCGACGAGATCGGCGACATGAGCCTCTCGGCGCAGGCGAAGGTGCTGCGCGCACTCGAAGAGGGAGTGATCTCCCGGGTCGGGTCGGGCAAGACGCTGGAGGTGGACGTGCGGGTGGTGGCCGCCACCAACAAGGATCTGCCGGCCGAGATCGCGGCGGGGCGGTTCCGCGAGGACCTGCTGTACCGGCTCAACGTCGTCCCGATCGAGGTGCCGCCGCTGCGGGCGCGCCGCGCCGACGTCGCGCAGCTCGTCGCGCACTTCGTGAGCCAGATGACCCGGAGCGGCGGGTTCCCACCCAAGCCGTTCGACCCGGCGGCCGTGCAGCAGCTCACCGCGCGCGACTGGCCGGGCAACATTCGAGAGCTGCGGAACGCGATCGAGCGCCTGCTCATCCTCGCGACGGGGCCCGCGGTGACGGCGCAGGACGTGGAGCGGATCGCCGGGCTGGGGACGGGGGACTCAGGGCCCGGCACGAGCCCCGCCGATCTCGCCGGAGCGCCGTGGATGCGGGCGGCCACGTTCGAGGAGTTCAAGCAGGTGGCGGAGCGGACCTACATCCTCGCGAAGCTGAAAGAGAACGACTGGAATGTGTCCGAGACCGCGCGCACATTGGATATGCCGCGCAGCAATCTCTACAAGAAGATCGAGCGCTACGGGCTGGCGCGGGAGGCGTAGTGGCGGACATCGAGAAGGACCGCGACTGGGACAAGGAGATGGCCGAGGTGGACCGGCTGCTCAAGAAGCTGCCGGCGGCCGACCCGACGCTGGGCCGACCGAGCGGCGGCGCACCGACCGTGCGAAAGCCGGCCGTGACGCCGGGCGGCGGCGGGAGCGGCGGCGGGGCCGCGCCCACTGCCCGGGAGCGGCTCGGGACCTGGGCGAAAGTGGCGCTCGGCGTGCTCGTGGGCATCGGGATCGCCCCGGGCGTCTGGCCCTATTCGCACGGCTGCGGTCTCCGCCTGATTTTCTACCTCCTCGGCGTCACCACCGTGATCGCCGCGGGGTTGTGGGCGAGCATTTCGTCCTGGAAGCGACGCCTCGGCTTCGCCCACGTGGTCGCGCAGATCCTCATCGTCTGGGGGATTCTCCTCATGACGCGGGAAGTCTTGCCGCGCGTCGGCGCCCAGGCGGCAGCCCTCTGGCTGTGCCCCGACGTGCCGCCGCCGCGCTGACCTCCAAGACCTAACACCTAACGCCTAACACCCAGCACCTCTCATGCCCGAGAACTTCAAGAACTTCATCGCCGGCGAGTGGGTCGCCCCTCGGACCGGCGCGTACTTCGAGAACCGCAACCCGGCGGACTCAGACGACGTGATCGGCTGCTTCCCACGCTCGGGCCCGGACGATGTGGCCCGCGCGGTCGCGTCGGCCCAGCGGGGGTTCGCGCGGTGGTCCAAGACGCCGGCGCCGATTCGCGGCGAGGTGCTGCACCGCGTCGGCGATCTGCTCGTCCAGCGCAAGGAAGCCGTCGCGCGCGCCATGACGCGCGAGATGGGGAAGGTCCTGGCCGAAACCCGCGGCGACGTGCAGGAGGGAATCGACACCGCGCACTACGCTCACACGGAGGGGCGGCGGCTGTTCGGTCGCACCGTGCCGTCCGAGCTGCGCGACAAATGGGCGATGAGCTTCCGCCGGCCGATCGGCGTCGCGGGACTCATCACGCCGTTCAACTTCCCGCTCGCCATCCCGACCTGGAAGATGTTCCCCGCGCTGTTGTGCGGGAACGCGGTGATCTTCAAGCCGGCCGAGGATGTGCCCCACACCGCACACCTGCTGGTGGAGATCCTGCTCGAGGCCGGGCTGCCGCCCGAGGTCGTGCAGCTGGTGCACGGGGAAGGGTCGGTCGTCGGCAAGGCGATGGTGGAGCATCCCGAGGTCCCGGTGGTCTCGTTCACCGGGTCGACCGAGACGGGGTCGGTCATCGGCTCGACCTGCGGTCGCATGCACAAACGCCTCTCGCTCGAGATGGGCGGCAAGAACGCCATGATCGTGATGGACGACGCGGACCTGGAGCTCGCGCTCGACGGCGTGCTGTGGGGCGCGTTCGGCACCACCGGCCAGCGCTGCACCGCCACGAGCCGCCTAGTGGTGCACGAGCGGGTGCACGACCAACTGGTCAAGATGCTGTGCGATCGAGCGGAGCGGCTGCGCCTGGGTCCCGGCCTCGACGCCAAGACCGACGTCGGCCCCCTGATCAACGAAGACGCCCGCAAGAAGGTCGAGTACTACGTGGGCGTGGGACGTGAAGAGGGCGCGCAACTGCTGCTGGGCGGCGAGCGGCCGACGGGGAAGGGGCTCGAGCGGGGGTGGTTCTACAAGCCCACCGTGCTCGCCGGGGTTCGCGCGGGGATGCGGGTGGAGCAAGAGGAGATCTTCGGCCCCGTGCTCTCGGTGATCAAGGTGGGCTCGCTCGACGAGGCGGTCGGCGTGAACAATGATGTGAAGTACGGGCTCTCGAGCTCGCTGTATACGCGGGATGTGACCGCTGCGTTCCGCGCGATGGGCGAGCTCGACACCGGCATCACGTACGTGAACGCTCCGACCATCGGCGCCGAGGCCCACCTGCCGTTCGGCGGCGTGAAGCAGACCGGCAACGGGCATCGCGAGGGCGGGTGGGAGGTCTACGACTTCTACTCGGAGACCAAGGTGATCTACGTGGACTTCTCCGGGAAGCTGCAGCGGGCGCAGATCGACACCGAGACCTGACGCCTCGCGACGAATTGCACCGCCCCGCAATGGGACGGTGATGCCGCTCACACGGGCTGCATTAGCGTGCGGCCGGTGGATCACGAATCATTGGTGATTGTCCTCTCGACAGGCGGCTCACCGCTCGACGGATCCGCGCTCGGCGCGCTCACCGCTGTCCGGGTGGCGTGGGTCCGCGTTGAGCGGGAGGGCGAGGCCGCATGCCTCGCGGCCCGGGTGTTGCATGGCGACTCCCCCGACGAGTTCCGGGACCGGGTTCGCCGCTGGGCGGGGGCGCGCGGATGGGCGGTGACTGTTGCTTCTGGGGGACCGCGTGGCTAAAGTAAAAGCCATGCATCACTTGGGGGCCCCTCGGCCGGGTACCGGCGCGCACACGACGCCAGTGCCCTTCGGCCCCCCTCCCCGGCGCTCCCGGCTCGCCCGCTGGTTCGACAATTGGATGCGCTCGCTGGGCATGGCCTTGGTGCTGTTCCTCATCATCCGCACGTTCCTGGTCGAAGCGTTTCAGATTCCGTCCGGCAGCATGGAGCGGACGCTGCTCGCGGGCGACTTCCTGTTCGTCAACAAGGCGGTCTACGGCGCCCAAATTCCCGGCACCCACGCCCGCCTTCCCGGATTTGAGTCGCCGCGGCGCGGCGACGTCATCGTGTTCGCGTACCCGAAGAATCCCGAGCTCAACTACGTGAAGCGGGTGATCGGGGCCCCGGGGGACACGGTGGAAATGCGCAGCGGCGAGGTGCGGGTGAACGGCCGGCGGCTGATGGAGCCCTACGTCCAGCGGGTGGACCCCCGCGACGTGTACGATCCGGAGTTCAACTGGCAGCGGGACTATCTGCTCGGCAGCCCGGGCGTGGTCCGCGACTATCACCCGACCCGGGACACCTGGGGTCCGCTGGCCGTCCCGGCCGGCAAGTACTTCGTGCTGGGCGACAACCGAGACAACTCCGCGGATTCCCGGTACTGGGGGTTCGTGGACGCGGCCGCCGTCAAGGGACGGCCGCTCGTCGTGTATTTCAGCTACGACCGGGAGGCGCGGGATGCGCTTCCTTGGCTGACCGATATTCGCTGGCACCGGCTCGGGTCGATTATCCGGTAAGAGCCGGCGACTGGAGCCCGGAGTCCCGTGCGGCGGCGTCGTGCGCGCCTGGAGGGGTGACTCGGCCATGCAACTGAACACGGCGAAACGAGCCTCGTTCGACGAGGGATCGCTCGATCAGTACCTGCGGGAGATCAGCCAGTATCCGTTGATCACCCGTGAGGAAGAGGTCACGCTGGCCCAGCGGATCAAGCAGAGCGACCCGGAGGCGCTGGACAAGCTGGTGCGCTCCAACCTCCGGTTCGTCGTCTCCGTGGCCAAGAAGTACCAGAACCAGGGCGTCTCGCTCTCGGATTTGATCAACGAGGGCAACCTCGGCCTGATTCGGGCCGCCCACAAGTTCGACGAAACCAAGGGCATCAAGTTCATCTCGTACGCGGTCTGGTGGATCCGTCAGGCGATCCTCCAGGCGCTCGCCGAGCAATCGCGCATCGTGCGCGTCCCGTTGAACCGGGCGGGCACGTTGCACCGCATCGGCAAGCGCTCCGCCTCGCTCCTGCAAGAGCTCGGCCGCGAGCCGACCGTGGAAGAGATCGCCGAAGGGATGGACATCTCCGAAGAAGAAGTGGCGAAGACGCTGTCGATCTCGCAGGCCCACCTGTCGCTCGATGCCCCCCTCACCCCCGGCGAGGACAACAAGCTCCTCGACTACCTCCCGGACACGACCAGCCCCGGCCCCGACGACGAGATCTTCGAGCACGCCCTCACCGAATCGATCGAGGAAGTGCTGGCGACCCTCAAGGAGCGCGAGGCGAAGATCCTCCGCCTCTATTTCGGGCTCGAGGGCCAGGAGCCGATGACGCTCGAGGAGATCGGCTCGCTGCTCGGGATTACCCGGGAACGGGTGCGACAAATAAAGGAAAAAGCCCTGGCGCGCCTCCGACACGTGTCGCGGGCCCGGGCGCTGGAAAGCTTCCTGTTATAGGTCTGGGGCGGGTACATTACCGCCCTATGGCCGGCTTAGCCTCGTTCGACATCTCCACCGGTGCCGACCTCCAAGAGGTCGACAACGCGGTGAATCAAGCCACCAAAGAGGTGGCTCAGCGCTACGACTTCAAGGGCTCGAAGGCCTCGATCGCGTTCGACCGCGCCCAGGCCGTGCTCACGCTCGTCGCCGACGACGACTTCAAGATGAAGGCCCTGTTCGATGTGCTCCAGTCGAAGCTCATCAAGCGCAACGTGCCGGTGAAGAACCTCGACCTCGGGCCCGTCACGCCGGCGGCGAACGACACCGTGCGGCGTGAGATCAAGCTCACCCAGGGCATCCCGCAGGAAAAGGCGAAAGCGATCGTCAAGGCGATCAAAGACAAGAAGTTCAAAAAAGCCCAGGCATCGATCCAGGGCGAGGAGATCCGCGTCCAGGCGCCGGCCAAGGACGAGCTGCAGGAGGTCATCGCTTTCCTGCGGACCCAGGATTTCGGCATCGAGCTCCGGTTCGGGAACTACCGCGGATGAAGCTCGGCGTCGTTTCGCTCGGCTGTGACAAGGCGACCGTCGACTCCGAGCGGCTGGTCGGCCAGCTCGTGGGCCACGGTGCCGTGGTGACCCCCAACCTGCCGGACGCCGACGTGATCCTGGTGAACACGTGCGGATTCATCGATGCGGCCAAGCAGGAGTCGATCGACGCGATGCTCTCAGCCGCCAGTCTCAAGGCGCAAGGTGGCGTGAAGGCCGTCGTGGCCGTCGGATGCCTTGTCCAGCGATACAAAGAGGAATTGCAGCGGGAGATCCCTGAGGTCGATCTGTTTCTCGGATTCTCCGACCTCCACCACCTGGTGCCGGCGCTCGCCGAGCGGGGGCTAATCGACGACCCCCTCGCGAGCCATCCGGGCGTCCGTCAGTTCCTCGGTGACTCGACCCACGTTCGCTACCTCAAGATCTCCGAGGGCTGCGACCACACCTGCGCGTTCTGTGCCATCCCGCTGATGCGCGGGAAGCACCGCTCCGAGCCGCTCGAGCGCCTGGTGCGTGAGGCGCAGGCGCTCGAAGCGCAAGGCGCGCAAGAGATCAACCTCGTGGCCCAGGACCTGGGCCACTACGGCCGAGACCTGGGAGTGGGCGGACCCAAACTGCCCGACCTGCTCGAGGCGTTGCTCGCCGAGACATCCGTGCCCTGGTATCGCCTGTTGTACGTCTACTCGGCCGGTCTCACCGAACGGCTGGTCGAGCTCGTAGCGCGAAGCCCGCGGATCGTGCCGTACCTCGACATCCCGATTCAGCACGCCGCCGACCGCATGCTCGAGCGGATGCGCCGCCCCGAGCGTCAGCGCACGCTGCGGGACAAGCTGGGTTGGCTGCGGGGGGCGATCCCGGACCTGGCGATCCGCACGACCTGCCTCGTGGGCTTTCCCGGCGAAACGGACGACGATTACCGGGAGCTGTTGACGTTTCTCGAGGAAGCCCAGTTCGACCGGCTCGGGGCCTTCTCCTATTCGCCGCAGGAGGGCACCCGCGCCACCCAGTACCCGGACGACGTCCCCGACCCGGTGAAGCGGGAGCGCCTGGAGGAGCTGCTCGAGGTGCAGCGTGCGATCTCGGGCGAGCGTCTGGCGCGGTTCGTGGGGCGGGAGGTGCGGGTGCTGGTGGACCGCGTGGCCGACCCCGACGAGGAGCGCGCCACACATGTGGGGCGGGTGGCGTGGCAGGCGGACGACGTGGACGGTGCCACGTACGTCGAGCAGGGCGGCTGGGCCGAGGCTGGAAGCTTCGTGCGGGCGCGACTGACGGCGAGCGAGGACTACGACTTCCGGGCGGTCGCCCTGACGTGACCCGCTCGGAGGAGCTCTTCGAGCGGGCGAAAGCGGTGCTGCCGGGCGGTGTGAATTCCCCGGTGCGGGCGTTCCGGGCGGTGGGCGGAACGCCCTTTTTCGTGGCCCGGGCGGCCGGGGCGCGGCTCACCGACGTGGATGGTCGGACGTACCTCGATTACGTCTGCTCGTGGGGCCCGCTGATCCTGGGGCACGCCCACCCGGCGGTGCTCGACGCGATCCGCGCGGCGGCGGCCGCGGGGTGGACCTACGGCGCACCGTGCGAGGCGGAGCTGGAGCTCGCCGAAGACGTGCGGCGGCGGATGCCCGCGCTCGAGCACGTGCGCTTTGTGAACAGCGGCACCGAGGCGACGATGGCGGCGGTGCGCCTGGCACGCGCGGCGACGGGGCGGGAGCTGATCGTCAAGTTCGAGGGCTGCTATCACGGCCACGGCGACAGCTTCCTCGTCAAAGCGGGTTCCGGCGTCGCGACGCTCGGGCTCCCCAACAGTCCCGGCGTGCCCGCGGCGCTGGCAAGCCTGACACTGACGGCCCCGTTCAACGACGTCGAGGCCGTCGGCGAGCTGTTCGGGAGGTACGGAGGCCGCATCGCGGCGGTGATCGTGGAACCCTATGTAGGCAACGCGGGCTTCATCCCTCCTGATCCTGAATTCCCTGGTGCGTTGCGAGCGTTGTGTGACCTACACGGCGCGCTGTTGATCTTCGACGAGGTGATGACGGGATTCCGGGTCGGGCGGGGCGGAGCCCAGGAGCGATTGGACATCCGGCCCGACTTGACGACGCTGGGAAAGATCATCGGGGGCGGGTTCCCCGTGGGCGCGTATGGGGGCCGCGCGGACCTGATGCGACAGATCGCGCCTGCGGGACCCGTATATCAGGCGGGCACTTTATCGGGGAACCCGGTGGCGATGGCCGCCGGCCTCACCACGCTGCGCGAGACGGATCGACCGGGATTCTACGAGGCACTCGAGCGGCGAACCGCGCGGCTGGTCGCGGGTATAGGGGACGCCGCGCGTCGCCACGGGGTCACGGTGACCACGGGGCACGCGGGCTCGATGTGGGGGATGTACTTCGCGCCGGGCCCGGTCAAGAACTTCGCCCAGGCGCAGGCCGCCGATACGGCACTGTTCGCGCGCTGGCACCGGGCCGCGCTGGCGCGCGGCGTGTTCCTCGCGCCCTCAGCGTTCGAGGCAGGATTCGTCTCCAGCGCGCATACCGATGCCGACATCGACGTCACGCTCACGCAACTCGACGCCGCGCTGGGCGAAGCGCGGGCTCGCTAGCGCCCTCGCCCTCGCCGGCGCCTGTGGCCGGCCGCAACCGTCTCCCCTCACACCCCGAGCGGCGGGGCGGCATCTCCGCGGTGAATGTCACGGAGAACCGCTTCGCTATGGCGAATGGCCGCCGGTATCGCGGGCGGTTGAACGTGCTGCGTGATGCTTCGGGGCTCACCGTGATGAACCGGGTGGCCGTGGAGAGTTACCTGGCGGGCGTGATCGGCGGGGAAATGGGTCCCCGACGAGCCGACGAGCGCCAGGCGATGCTCGCACAAGCCGTGGTGTCGCGGACGTTCGCGCTCAAGAATCGGGGCCGCTGGGAACCGCAGGGCTTCGACGCCTGGGCCGACGTACGGGACCAGGTCTACACCGGGATAGCCGGGGAGACGGCCGACGTGTGGGGCGCCCTGCGCGCCACGCGGGGGGAGGTGCTCCGCTACCGGGGCGATCTGATTTACGCCTACTTCCACTCGACCTGCGGGTTCTCGACCGTCGGCGCGGATGAGGCATTCAAGACGGCCCAGAGCCCGCCCTACCTGCGGCCGATCTCGGACGCGTCCGGGGGCGGCCACTACTACTGCGAGCTTTCCCCGCGGTTTCGCTGGCGCGAGGAATGGGACGGCGCCAAGCTGCGCGCTATATTGTCGCGGACGCTTCCGGCGATGATGAACGCGGGCGGGGGCGGGCTGCAACGCATCACGGATATCGAAGTAACGCGCACCACGGCCTCGGGCCGGGTCGGCGAGCTGCGCATCGTGTTCGAGCACGGTGACGTACGGGTGCCCGGCCCCGACGTGCGCGCGGTCCTGCGGCCACAACCCGATCAGCTGCTCGGCAGCACGTCCTTCGCGCTCTCGGTGACGAAGGACGGCGGCGAGGTCAGCCGGCTCGTCGCGGCGGGCGCTGGGTGGGGCCACGGTGTGGGATTCTGTCAGTGGGGCGCGGTGGGCAGGGCCCGCGCGGGTCAGGACTACCGCAAGATCGTCACCACCTACTTTCCGGGGACCAATGTTGAACGCCTTTACTGAGGCGGTCAGGCGGTCAGGCGGACCGGCGGTCGGTCTGATCGCGATGCTGTTGACCGTCGGACGGCCGGACCGCCTGTCCGCCCAAGGTTTTCTCTCGAAGTTTTCGTACGACAACCTGAAGCCGAGCGCCCTGCAACTAGATCTCGGGCCGGTCGGCGGAAACAACATCCGGGGGGCGCTCACGGGCGGCCTGCGGCTCGACTATGGGTTCATCGCGCCGCACGTGCGCGTGCTGCTGGGCGTCTCGTATTACAAGGCCGATTTCAGCGCGGCGGCGCGCGCGCGCTTCGAGCAGCGGCTCCGGAGCGTCGTGATCGATCCGTCGGCGGACGACACGATCCGCCTGGGCCGCATCACGTGGAGCGACGTGACCGGGGACGTGGACTTGCAGTACGTCCTGCCCCAAGGGCGCGCTGTGACGACGTACCTGGGGATCGGGCTCGGCGCTCATGTCCGGCACGGCAGTGGCCCGGCCATCGAGGGCACCTTCGTACAGGACGCGCTCAACTCGATCACGGCGGGCTTGAACGGCACCATCGGCACGGAGGTCGGCGCGAAACGCTGGCGGTTCGTTGTGGAGGCCCGCGGCGTGCTGTCGAGCGGCGTCTCGACGGTGGCGTTGCGCAGTGGGGTGGCGTACCGCTGGGCGGGGAGGAGAGACCAGGCGCGGGGGACGGGGAAGTGAGCGACCCGGTCCGCATCGCCGTGATCGGGGCGGGCGCGATCGCGCAAGTGGCTCACCTCCCAGTGCTGCGGCGCTTGCCGGGCGTGGAGGTCGCCGCCATCTGCGACTCGGACATCGGGAAGGCCCAGGCACTGGCGGCGCGGTTCGACGTGAAGGAGACCTTCGACGACATCGAGGAAGTGCTCAAGTACGCCCGTCCCACGGCGGTCGCCATCTGCACGCCGAATCACCTGCACGAGATCCATGTCGTCTCCGCCCTCGCGGCCGGCGCGCACGTGCTGTGCGAGCGACCGCTGGCGCTCACGCTCGCCGGCGTGGAGCGAGTGCTCCAGGCGAGCGAGAAATACGGCCGGCGGGTGATGGTCGGGATGAACCACCGCTTTCGCTCCGACGTGCAGGCGGTGCGCGGCTTCCTCGCGGGTGGGGACATCGGCGTGTTGCAGGCGATCCGCTGCGGCTGGTACACCTTCCAGCCGAGCCGCAACCTCGTGGCATGGCGGCTCCGGCGCCAGGAGGCCGGCGGCGGCGCGTTTCTCGACCTCGGGCTGCAGCTCTTGGACTTGGGGCTCTGGCTCGCGGCGTGGCCGGCGGCCAAGCGCGTCGCGGCGCATACGATGGGGCAGGGGAAGGACAGCGTCGAGGACATGGCGACGGCGCTGGTCGTGTGCGCGAACGGCGTGTCGCTCTCGATCGACGTGAGCTGGCGCCACATGGGCGAGGCCGAACGCTTTTGGTTCGACCTGGTCGGAACCAAGGGCTCGGCTCGGGTCCAGCCGCTGCGCGTGTTCAAGGAGATGCATGGGACGATCACCGACGTGACGCCGACCGGCGCGAGCGGGCGCGAAACGCCGTTCGCACAGTCCTACCGCGCCGAGTGGACGTACTTCCTGGCCGTGATGAAGGGGGATGTGAACGCCCCGCCGCCGCGCGACCAGCTCGCATTGCACCGCGTGCTGGATGCCGTCTATCGCTCGGCCGACGAAGGGCGCGACGTGCTCCTGTGACGACGTCGACCCGGCAAGCCGCGGCCCTCGTCGCGTTGGGCGCCGTTCTCCTCGCCGCCAGCTATCCCCCGTTCCGTTTCCCCGCCGTGAGCTTTCTCGCCGTCACGCCGGCCCTGATCCTGCTGCGTCGCTTCGAACACGAGCGCGACCCGCGCGGCGCGCTGCGCTGGGGGTTCTGGTACGGCTGCGTGGTCCAGGGCGCGGTGCTGTACTGGCTGGTGGTGGCGCTGTGGCACTTCACACCGCTGTCGGCGCTTGGCTACCTCGCCACGATACTGCTCTTCGGACTGTGGCACGCGCTGCTGTTCTGGTTGGTCGTGCACATGCGTCTCCGCCTCCCCGCGGTGCCGCTGTGGATCGTGTTTCCGGTCGCCTGGACCGCGGTCGAATGGGCAGTAGGCCATCAAGGGGACATTCGATTCCCTTGGCTCGGCCTGGGTACCTCGCTCGCCGACGCCCCGGTGCTGGCGCAATGGGCCGACCTGGCGGGCGCGCGGGGAGTGACCCTGTGGCTGGCGTGGTGCAACGTGATGCTCGTCGAAGCGTTGCTCGGGAGCAGGGCGCAGGGAGCGGGGAGCGGGACGCTCCGGTGGCGACCCGTGGCAGCCATGCTCGCGAGTGTCGTGTGCGCCGGGGCGTACGGCGTGTGGCGCGAGCGGACGCTCCCGATCCGCGAGCTCGGCACCGTCGGCCTCATCCAGCCGAACGAAGGCTTCCGCGAGAAATGGGATCCCCGCCACGCGGACAGCGTGGTCGCGAAGCTCGTGACCATGTCCAGGGCGCTCGAGTCTCGCGGACCCCTCGATCTGCTCCTGTGGCCCGAGGCTGCGGTGCCCGGGTGGCTGGCGGAGATGCCTGCGTGGGACACGCAGTTCGCCGCCCTGGCGCGTCAGGGCCGCACCCCGATTCTCACGGGTGGCATCCACGCGGTGAGTTCCGATGCCTACTACAACGCCGCGTTTTTCTACGACTCGACGGGCCAGTGGCGTCGGTATCCGGTGTACGGCAAGCACTATCTCGTCCCCGTCGTCGAGCGCGTCCCGTTCGTTCCCGTTCGCCTGTTCCGGAGCGTGCCTGGACTGCGGCAGTGGTCGGGCGGGTTTTCCCCGGGGCCCACGCTCCCCCTGTACGAGACCAGGATCGGCCGTTTCGGCGTCGTCATCTGCTACGAATCCGCGTTCGAAGAGCTCGCTCGCGCCTACCGCCGCGCGGGCGCCGACTTCCTCGTGAATATCACGAACGACGCGTGGTACGGCAGGACCGCCGGTCCATACCAGCATGCGAGCCATCTCGTCCTGCGGGCGATCGAGACCCGCGCCGGAATCGCGCGGGCGGCGAACGACGGCATCTCCGAGTTCGTCGATCCGCTGGGGCGGACCTACGCAGCCACGGGTCTCGAAGTGGAGGCAACCGTCGCCGACCGGCTGCGCACCAGCGACGTGATCCCGCTGTACGTGCGACTCGGCGACTGGGTGGGGACGCTGTGCGTGCTCGCCACCTTGGGGTTCGCCGGCGTGCTCGCGGTGGATGCGTGGAGATCGAGGCGCCCGCTATGAAAGTGCGGAGTGCGGAATGCGGAATGCGGAATTGATCGCGCGACGTTCGATCCCGGACACAAGCGCTGGCGATCGACCCGGGTACGTTCAATTCCGCACTCCGCACTCCGCATTCCGCATTGGCGTGGGGAGGGGGGTGGCGGGGTGGTGAGGGTGGGCGTGGACGTCGGCGGGACCTTCACCGATCTCGTCGCCCTGGCGGACGACGGGACGATCGAGGTCCGGAAAGTCGTGACGACGCCGGATGATCCCGCCGTCGGCTTGTTTCACGCCCTGGACCCGCTCGAGTCCCTTCGCCCGATCGAGCTGCTCGTTCACGGGACCACGATCGCTACCAACGCGCTGCTCGAGCGCCGCGGTGCGCGCATCGCGCTCGTGACGACGAAGGGCTTCGAAGACCTCTTATGGCTGCGGCGCCAGGATCGGGCGGCGCTCTACGACCTCGGCCGCGACCACGCGCCGCCGCTGGTCGCGCGGTCCGACGTCGTGGCGGTCGCCGAGCGGACCGGCCCCGAAGGGGTGCTCGAGCCGCTCCGCGAGGACGAGGTCGTGCGGGTGGTCGCCGCGGTGCGCGCGCTTGCGCCCCCGCCCGAAGCGCTGGCCGTCGCCTTGCTGTTCGCCTTCCGCCATGCAGAGCACGAGCGTCGTCTCGTCGCGGCGCTGCGCGACGCGCTGCCCGACATCCCCATCGCTGCGAGCCACGAGGTGCTCCCGGTGTTCCGGGAGTTCGAGCGGTGCAGCACGACCACCGTCGAAGCGTATCTCCGTCCCAAGGTCTCCGCCTATCTCGGACGGCTCGAGCGTGAAGTCCGGGCCCGCGGGATCGGGATGCTGCGCGTGATGACCTCGAGCGGCGGGACGCTTCCCCCGGCGGCGGCGGCGACGCGGGCGGCGTCGCTCACGCTCTCCGGCCCCGCGGGAGGCGTGGTTGGTGCCCGGCTGGTCGGCGCGGCGGTAGGTCTCCGGGACCTGTTGACGCTCGACATGGGTGGCACGAGTGCCGACGCGAGCCTTGTGACCGGCGGGACCCCGCTCGGCGACAGCGGCGGAACGGTCGCGGGGCTTGCCCTTGCGCTGCCCGCCGTCTTGATCGAGACGGTGAGCGCCGGCGGCGGGAGCATCGCGCGCGTCGATGCCGGCGGCGCGCTCAAGGTCGGGCCGGAGAGCGCCGGGGCGGTCCCGGGTCCGGCGTGTTACGGTCGGGGCGGCGACCGACCCACGGTCACGGACGCATGCCTGGCGCTGCGATGGCTCGACGCCCAGCATCCGCTCGCCGACGCGGTGCGGCTCGATCGCGACGCCGGGGACCATGCGCTCCGCTCACTCGGGTCCGTGGGGGGAGGAAGCGACCCGGCCGCGATCGCGGCCGGCATCGTGGCGGTCGCGGCGGCGGTGATGGCGCGGGCACTCAAGCGGGTCAGCGTCGCACGCGGGCTCGATCCTCGGGGCATGGCGCTGCTCCCGTTCGGCGGCGCCGGGCCGTTGTTCGGGTGCCAGCTGGCCGAGGCGCTGGGGATGCGCACCATCGTGATCCCGCCCCATCCCGGAGCCCTCTCCGCGCTGGGGCTCGCGGCGGCCGCCGAACGCGTGGATCTGCTCGCGTCGTTTCACCGACCGCTCGACGGCCTGTCGTCCCCGGACGTCGGGGCCGCGTTCGCCCCCCTGCTCGCGGAGGGCCGGAGCCAGGTGCCCGACGGTGCGCTGCTGCGCTACGCCGATTGCCGGTTCGCCGGGCAGGGCTACGAAGTGACGGTGCCGGTGACGGGCGACGATCCGCAGCAGATCCGGGACGCATTTCTCGTCCAACACCGCGCGCAATTCGGCCACGCGGAGAGCGACCAGAGGGTCGAGGTCGTGAATCTGCGCGTGGTCGCGCTGCGCGAGGGACCACTGCCCCGGTTCGCGGACGCGCGGCGGGTGGTCCAACGGCCCGGCGCCAGTCGCCCGATTACGCTGCGGGGGGCCCGGGTCAGCGCCTCGGTCTGGGCGCTCGACGATCTCGCCGCGGGCGTCACCGTCGCCGGCCCGGCGATCCTGGCAGGGCGGAATGCGACCGCCCTGGTCGAGCCCGGGTGGTGCGGGACCGTGCATCCCTGCGGCGCCGTGCTGGTGGCGCGGACATGACCCTCGACGCCGTCGGGCTCGAAGTGATGGGACACGCCTTCGCGTCCGTCGCGGAAGAGATGGGCCTCGTCCTCATTCATTCGGCGGTATCCCCCAACATTCGCGAGCGGCGCGACTGCTCGGCGGCGCTGTTCGACGCCGCCGGTGAAATGATCGCTCAGGCCGCCCACATCCCGGTGCATCTCGGTGCCCTGCACGAGTCGGTCGCCGCCGTGCGCGCGCTCGCCCCCGCTCCCCGCCCGGGCGACGTGTTCATCCTCAACGACCCTTACACCGGCGGCTCGCACCTCCCCGACATCACACTCATCGGGGCCATCGAGGTCGATGGGACCGTGGGCGGCTACAGCGTGGTGCGGGCGCACCACTCGGACGTCGGCGGTGTGCAGGCAGGCAGCATGCCTGCCGGGGCACGCGAAATCTTTGCCGAGGGCGTGATCGTGCCGCCGCTGCGCCTGACGGCCGAGGTGGAGCGCTTCCTGCTCGCCAACGTACGGACGCCCGAGACGCGGCGTGCGGATCTCGCGGCCCAGCGGGCGGCGGTAGCGCGGGGAGCGGAGGGTCTGCGCGCCCTCGCGGCGCGTTACGGTTGGGCGGCGGTCCGCGGAGCGGCCACCGACCTGCTGGACTACGCCGAGCGGCGCGCGCGGGAGGCCCTCGGACGGTTGTCGGCGAGCGCCCTCACCGCGACGGATTGGCTCGAGGGAGACGGCGTGGACGACGCGGACTTGGGCGTCAGCGTGCGGGTCGACATCGCCGACGGCATCTTCCAGGTCGACTTCACCGGCACCGCTCACGCGGCGCGCGGCAATGTGAACTGTCCGCTCGCGGTGGCGCGCTCGGCGGTGCTGTTCGTGGTACGGACGCTCCTGCCTGAGGACGTGCCCACGAACGGCGGCGTGCAACGCGCCGTGCGGGTGACGGCGCCGGAGGGATGTCTCGTGAACGCGCGACATCCGAGCGCCGTCGCCGCGGGGAACGTCGAAACGTCGCAGCGCATCGTCGACACGCTGTTCCTCGCCCTGGCGGCGGGCGGTCTGCCGGTTCCGGCGCAGGGGCAGGGCACGATGAACAACGTCACCTTCGGGGGGCTCGGGGCTCGGGGCTCGGGGCTCGAAACTGGCTGGACTTACTACGAGACGATTGGCGGCGGCCAGGGGGCGAGTCGCGGGGCCCCGGGGCCGTCCGGCGTGCACGTCGGGATGTCGAACACCCGTAGCACCCCCATCGAGGTGCTGGAGATGGAGTATCCCTTGCGGCTTAAGGCTTATGCCTTGCGGCGGGGGAGTGGTGGAGTGGGGAAGTGGTTGGGGGGGGACGGCGTGATCCGCGAGTTCGAGGCGCTCGCGCCGATGGAGGCGAGCATTCTCGCCGAGCGACGGCGCCACGCCCCGCGTGGTGCCGCGGGCGGGCGCGACGGGGCGCGCGGGTGCACGCGCTTGAACGGCGCGCCGCTCGCCTCTAAGGTGAGCGTGTCGCTCGCACCCGGCGACGTGTTGCGCGTAGAGACGCCGGGCGGTGGCGGCTGGGGCGGGGGCGGGGGCGGGGGCGAACCCGAACACGGAGACAAACGATGATGTGGGTGCTCGTGGCGCTCATCGGCCTGGTGGGGGGAGTGGTGTCGGGGCTGTTTGGTGTCGGGGGAGCGATCGTGATCGTGCCCGCTTTGACGTTGCTGGTGAGGTTGCCGCCGCACACGGCGAGCGGCACATCGCTGGCGGCGCTGCTGCTCCCGGTGGGCCTGCTGGGGGCGATCGAATACTACCGGCGCGGACAGGTCAACGTCCCGTACGCCGTCCTCCTTGCCGCAGGCCTTTTCGTGGGGGCGTTCATCGGGGCGCAACTGGCGGGCAGCGTACCGGAGGTAGCGCTGAAGCGGGCGTTCGGCGGGCTCCTGCTGCTCGTCGCCGGCAAGCTGCTGCTCGGCTAAGCTTTCGCCTCGAACACCTTTCCCTCCACGAACAGCCGGAACAGCTCCTGGTCGAGCTGTCCGGCGCGCACCTCCTCCGCCATGATGTCCAGGGCACGCGCCGGTGCGACGGCCGCCTTGTACGGGCGGTCGGCCGCGCTCAGGGCATCGTAGATGTCGCTGATGGTCATCATGCGCGTCTGGATCGGGATCGCCTCGCCGGTCACCCGCCGTGGGTAGCCCTTGCCGTCGAGCTTCTCGTGATGTCCATAGGCGATCATGGGGATGTGCTGGAGCTCGCGAGTCCAGGGGATTTGCTGGAGAAACCGGTAGGTGTGCGTGACATGGCTCTCGATCTCCAGGCGCTCGGTCTCGTCGAGTGAGCCCTTGGGGATGGTGAGATAGCGCATCTCGTCCTCGGTGAGGTAGGGGTGCGGGCGGCCGGTGGGATCCTCGTAGGTGCGACGCGCCAGATGGAGCAGCGCTTCGAACCGTCCGCCCGGCAGCACCGTCGGCTCGTTCGCGCTGAGCACGGCGTCGAGGAAACCGTCCAGCGCCGCGATCTCCCTGGCGTGCTCCGCCTCGAGCGCTTGCAGGAACGGCTCGTAGTCCTTCCGCTCGTGCGTCTCCAGGAACTCGGAACGCTTCCTCCAGAATTCCCGCTCGGCGGTCCGCCGCACGAAGTGGTGGCGCTGCTTGATGAGCTCGAGCTGTAAGGGGTAGAGCTTCTTGGCCTTGACCAGCACCTGCTCCCGCACGCCGACCTTGCCGAAATCGTGGAGCAGCCCGGCGTAGCGGATTTCCTTGATCTGCTCCCGCGTGAAGCTCACGCCGCGATAGGCACCGTCCTCTGCGCGGTCGACGACGGCGGCGAGTCCCACGGTCATGTTCGCCACCCGTCCCGAGTGACCGAACGTGGTCGGGTCCCGCTGCTCGATCGCGTGCACCGCGGCCTTCACGAACCCCTCGAACAACCGCTCGATCTCCTCGTACAGCCGGCTGTTCTCGATCGCGACTGCCGCCTGTCCAGCGAGCGCGGTCACGAGCTCGACGGTGCGCCGCGAGTACGGTACCACCTGCTGCTCCACGTCCGTCGGCGTGGCGAGCATGGCTTCGGGGTGGCGCTTCCGGTTGATGAGCTGGAGGACGCCGATCACTTCCTCCTTGTGATCCTTCATGGGAATCACGAGCATCGACTTCGTGCGGTAGCCGTGCCGCTCATCGAACGAGCGGTTGATGCTGTATTCCACGTCCGGCGGCAGGAAGTAGGCGTCGTCGATCACGAGCGGCTCGCCCGTCACCGCCGTGTAGCCCGCGAGACTCGAGCGGTCCACCGGGATCGTGAACTCGACGAACGGCGCGTCGGGCTTGGAGTACGTCTGCGCGATCCGGAAGCGCAACCGCTTCTGGCCCTGATCCCCGGTCTCGACGAGGTACAGGCTGCCCGCGTCCGAGGTCGTGATGCGGCGCGCCTGCGTGAGGATGAGCTCGAGCAGCGTCTTCAAGTCCCGCTCGGTTCCGAGGGCGACGCCGATGCGCGTCAGCTCGCCGATCTCGCGGCTGCGGTTCGCCGCCTCGGATCGGGCGCGCGCCGTCTCCAGGCGGGCGGCGGCTTCGCGATAGCCTGCCCGCATCGCGACCAGCAGCTGCCGCGGCCCGACCGGCGGCTTCACGAAGCCCGAGAGCAGCTCGGACGGCATCTCCGCGGGCAAATCGGGCTCGCCGTCGCGACCGAGCGCCACGATCGCGCCCCCGGCGTCCACGAACGCCCGCAGCACGTCGACGGGGAAAATCGAGCGACTCTCCGAATCGAGCACAAAGACCGTGGGGCGCTCGTCCACGACCAGCTCCCGCGGCACGCGCGCTTCGCGCGCCTCGATCTGGGCACTATCGAGCGCCGGTCGAACGCCTGCGGGACTCCAGGCGGGCGTGTGCAGCAGGAGATATCTCACGGCGTGGGGCTCGGCACGGGGTCGCCCCGGACGTCAGGTCACGAGTTCTTCACGCGCTGGAGCCCCTGCTGCGCCTCGGTATACTCCGGAAACACGGCCAGCGCCCGCTGGTACATCTCCGCGGCCTTCTCCTTCTGCCCGCGATCCTGATACAGGAGTGCCTTCGCGTAGAACGTCAGCGCCTCCGTCGGGATCTGCCGGTTCATGCGCTGGTCCGACGCCTGCCGGGGGAGCGGGGGAAGGTTGGTGTCCTTCATCAGCCGAGCGGCGACCGTGCGGATGATGTCGAACAGGTGGTCCCGCTGCATGCGGTCCGACTCGACCTTCACGATCTCGCTCGTCTCCACGTTGACGAGCCGCGCGTCGAGTCGGAAGTCGCCGTAGAAGTCGATGAACGTCCCGGCGATGACGTAGCGTGCGCCGACGAGCTTCCCGATTTTCGCCGCGGTTTCCGGAGTCACCTTGCCCGACGCGCCCAGGCCCTGCTCGGCGAGCAGCTTCTCGATCTCGTCGCGCTCGACTACGCGGGCCGCCGGATTGGCGGCCAGCTCCGAGATCAGCATCCCGGCGATGCCCTTCTGGAGGGCGTCGAAATTCTCCTTGTCCTGCCCGTACGAGCCGCTGTTGTCGAACGGCAGCACGGCAATGCCCGGTCGGGTATCCTGGCCGCGACCCTGCGCGCCCAGCTCGCGTCCGACGGAGCCGAGCAGCGCGAGCGACGCCAGTGCGGGGACGAAACGCGAACGCATAGAATCAGTTCCTCGATCAGAGGGTCAGTGTCATCCCTTCCTGCGCCGCCACGACCTCGGCGGGCAGGCCCTTCGCCCGCGCCTGGCGGCGGGCGGCCGCGACCAGGGCGTCGATGGCTTCGTCGCCGTGCTCGGGCTCATGGTGGAACAGCACCAGGCGCTTCACGCCCGCCTCGCCCGCCAGCGCCACCGCCTCTTCGAACGTCGAGTGGCCCCAGCCCCGGTGCTCCTCCAGCTCCTCGGGCGTGTACATCGCATCGTGGATGAGCAGCTCCACCCCCCCCAGGAACGCTACGAAGTCCTTGCGCCACGACGCGGGGGTCTCGTAGTGCCCACCCGGCCCGAGCTCGTTGTCGGTCACGTACGCCATGCTCGGGCCGCCCGCTGCGGGCGTGAGCCGGTAGCCGAGGGTGGTGCCGGGGTGGCGCAATCGCATCGCCTGCACGCGGAAGGTCCCCACCGTGAACTCGCCCGGCTCCACCTGCTGCACCGTGAGCTTCGCCGACAGTGCGTCCAACGGGACCGGGAACACGGCCGGGTCCATCTGCTGGCGGAGGATCGCCTCGAGCGAGGTCGTCCCCTGGCGCGAGCCCCAGATCCGCACCGCGTTGCCGGGGGCGAAGAACGGTTTGAAGTGAGGGAGCCCTTGGATATGGTCCCAGTGCGCGTGCGACAGCAGGATCTCCGCCTGTACCGCGCCGTCTTGACGCTCCACCAGCTCGCGTCCCAGAGCCCGGACGCCGGTTCCGGCGTCGAGGATAACCAGCTGGCCCCCACCCTTCAGCCCGCCGGTGCCTTCCACAGCGACGCACGGCGTATTGCCGCCGTAGCGCGCGGTGTGGGCTCCGGGGGTGGGGATGGAGCCCCGCGTCCCCCAAAAAGTCACCGTGTAGGCCATCCGTCCCGGCAACGCCGTACCCTTTGGGCTAAGTTATGGAGAATTCGAGAGGTAGGACAAGCCGCCGTCTCACCGGACCCGCGTGACCCACCTCACGACCGTCCGGCGGACGCTTCCAGCGCGGAACGGTCGCGGATCAGGATCTCGCGGCGGCTGATTTCGATGTACCCCTTGTCCACCAGCTCGCGCATGGTGCGGCTCACGGTCTCGCGCGACGACCCGATCATCTGGGCGATGGTGTGGTGTGTGAGCCGGCGCGTGATCTTGTCCGACCCCGCCTCGTCGGCGAGGTCGAGCAGTAGTTGCGCCACGCGGCCGTTCACGTCCAGCAGCACCAGACTGCCGACCTTCTCGTCCACGCGCCGCAGGCGACGGGACAGCTCCCGCAACAGGCCCATGGCGATGCCCGGCGATTGCTGCAGGATGGCCTGAAAGTCCTCCCGCCGGATGACCAGGAGGTTCGAGTCTTCCATGGCGATCACGTGCGCCGAGCGGGGCTCCTCGTCGATGAGCGACATCTCACCGAAAAAGTCTCCCTCGCCGAGCACCGAGAGGATCACCTCCCGCCCGTCCTCGCCGATGAGCACGACCTTTACCTGTCCGGTGGCGACGACGTAGAGGGCGTCGCCCGGGTCGTCTTCGAACAGGATCACCGAGTTGCGGGGATAGCTCCGCTCGCGGGTGATTTCGGCCACCCGCTCGAGCTCGACGGGTGCTAGCTGGCTGAACAGCGGGACCTTTTGGAGGATCGCCGTTACCGACACGATAGACTTCCCCTGGGCGTGGTGGGGTCGATGGGTCGCGCAAGCTTACGTCCAAGGGGCCCTGGTGTCAATTCGGCGGGGCCTCGCTGCTTGCCGCCAACTTGCGGCGCCAGTTATATTTCCACACTTGGTGTCGTTCGACTTCTAGTCAAGGATCGAGTGCAGTGAAACCTGGGATTCACCCCGTCTATCGGCGGGCCACCGTGCAGTGCGCGTGCGGCAACAACTTCGTCACGCGTTCCACCGTGCCCGTGATTCATGTCGAGGTCTGCGCCAAGTGCCACCCGTACTTCACCGGCAAGCAGAAGCTGATGGATACGGCTGGGCGGGTGGAGCGTTTCCGCCAGAAATACGGGACCGAGAAGGCCGCAGGCTAACGCGTGGAGGCCCGACTCCGCCAGGCGCTCGCGCGGGCGGAGGAGGTCGCCCAAGAGCTGGCCGACCCCGAGACCGCGCGGAATCCGGCCAAGCTGAGGCAGCTGGGCCGCGAGCACGCACGGCTCGACCAGATCCGCCAGGCGCACGAGCGGCTGGACCGGCTCGAGCGGGAGCTTGCCCAGGCGCGCGAAGTGCTCCAGGACCGGGATCCCGAGCTGTCGCAGCTGGCCCGCGCGGACGTCGACCGGCTGCACCCCGAGATCGAGCGACTCGAGCGCCGGCTTGCCGACCTGCTCACCCCCGCGGACCCCCTCGATGACCGCGATGCGATCGTGGAGATCCGTGCCGGCACGGGAGGCGATGAGGCGGCGCTGTTCGCCGCCGAGTTGTTTCGCATGTACACGCGGTTCTGCGAGCGGCGGGGCTGGAAGGTCGAAGTCGTCTCGCTCTCGGAGGGGAATCTCGGGGGCTTGAAGGAGGCCATCTTCGCCGCCCGGGGCCCCGGTGTCTACGGGACGCTGCGGTACGAATCGGGCGTCCACCGGGTGCAGCGCGTACCGGTCACGGAAGGGCAGGGGCGCAAGCACACGTCTGCCGCGACGGTGGCGGTGCTTCCCGAAGCGGAGGAGGTCGACGTGAAGATCGAAGACAAGGACCTCCGGATCGACGTCTTCCGCTCGCAGGGACCGGGCGGCCAGAGCGTCAACACGACCGACAGCGCCGTGCGCATCACCCACCTGCCCACGAATCTCGTGGTTCAGTGCCAGGACCAGAAGAGCCAGCTGCAGAACAAGATCAGGGCACTCGAGGTGCTGCGCTCGCGCCTGCTCGATAAGGTGATCGCCGAGCAGGAAGCCGCCCGGGCCCGCGAGCGCCGCGCCCAGGTGGGTACCGGCGACCGATCGCAGAAAATCCGTACCTACAACTTCCCCCAGAATCGCGTGACCGACCACCGCATCCACTATACGGTTCACAACCTCTCGGAGGTGCTGGACGGCAACCTCGACGATCTGATCAACGCCTTGCGGGTCGCGGGTGAGAAGGAGCGGCTCAGTGCGTGAGCGCACCGCGCACGGCGCCTCGGTTCGTGAGCTGCTCGAGGACGCCGCCCACCGCCTCGCGGCCTCCGGCCTGCCCACTTCGCGCCGCGAAGCAACCATGCTGTGGGCCGCGGTCGCCGGTGCGGGGACCAAACCGGGCGACGTGTGGCTGCAACGAGACCAGGAGCCAGCGGCCGGGCTGGTGGATCGATTCTGTCGGGCGGTGGAGCGGCGCGCGAGCGGCGTCCCCTTCGCGTACGCCGTGGGCCGCACGGGTTTCCGCACACTCGACTTGACGCTCGACGCACGGGCACTGATTCCCCGCCCGGAAACCGAGGGACTGGTGGACCTCGTGCTTCGGGAGACCGGGATGCGGGATGCGGGATGCGGGATGCGTGGTGTGGTCGCCGATATCGGGACGGGATGCGGGTGTATCGCACTGTCGCTTGCCGTGGAAGGTGCGTTCGAGCGCGTGATTGCCGTGGATTCCTCGTGCGAGGCGGCGGCGCTCGCGCGCGAGAACGTGGCGCTCGTGCAGCCGCCGGTGCCGGTCGAGGTCCGCGAGGGCGACTTGCTCGCCCCGCTCAGAGGTGAACGCTGCCGTGCGATCGTCTGTAACCCGCCGTATCTGACGGAGGCGGAGTATGTCGCGCTCGATCCGGCGGTGCGGCTGTTCGAGCCGCGTGAGGCGCTGGCGAGCGGGGCGGACGGCCTCACGACGACGCGGGCCCTGCTCACGGGCGCCCCGGCCCTGCTCGAGGCAGGGGGGTTCGTGGCGCTGGAAATCGACGAGCGGCGCGCCGATGCGGTGCGGGCGCTCGCCCTGCGGCACGGCTGGTCCCGGGTGGCGGTGTACGATGATCTGTTCGGCCGGCCGCGGTTTCTCCTGGCCGGCCTGGAGGGGGAGGGGGGCGCGTGATCGACCAGAAGGCGAGCGAGCTGGGGCGGCTCTTGGGACAGAGCGACGAGTACAAGGTGCTGCTCCGGGCCAGTGAGCGGATGAAGGAGGATGCGACCTGCCGGCAGTTGCTCGCCGAGGTCGAGCGCATCGCCCAGGACATCGAGCGGGCGGCGCAGGAGGGGCGTGAGCCGGCGAAGGATCAGGTGGCGCAGTACGACCGTGCGCTCCAGAGCGTCCAGGCGAATTCGGTGTATCAGCAGGTCGTAGCCGCGCAGGCGAATTTCGAGAAGCTCATGGCCAAGGTGAATGCGCGGATCTACGAAGGCATGAAGCAGGGCGCGGTGAGTCCCATCATCACGTTGGGCTGATGGGCGTCTTCATCGTCGTCGAGGGTCCGGAAGGGGCGGGCAAGTCCACACTGGTGCGCTGGCTCGCGGCGCGGCTCGTCGGCGAGGGCGTCCAGGTGACGGCGGTGCGGCAGCCGGGCGGCACCCCGGTGGCGGAGGCGGCGCGCAAGGTGGCGCTCAAGTTTCCCCACGAGATGTCGCCGGTCGCGGAGCTGTTCCTGTTTCTCGCCGCCCGGGCCGACCTGGTGCAGCGGGTCATTCGGCCGGCGCTCGAGGCCGGGCAGGTGGTGGTGGCGGACCGCTTCGACCTCTCGACGGTGGCGTACCAGGTGGCGGGGGGCGGATTGCCGGCGGAGGATGTCGCGCAGGCTATCCGGCTCGCCACCGGCGGTCTCGTTCCGGACGTCATGCTCGTGCTCGACGTGCCGGTCGAGGTCGGACGGGCCCGGCAGCGGGCCGCGCGCAAGGTCCAGGACCGGTTCGAGCGGCAGGACGACGCGTTTCACCGGCGTGTGCTCGAGGCGTACCGCCGCGCCGCGGGACCGGGCGTGGTGCACGTCGACGCGACACAGTCGAAGAAGGCCGTGCAAGACGCCGCCTGGCGCGAGGTCATGGCGGTGACCGCCCCCTCAACACGAGGCGTCTCATGAGGCTCCGCAATATCGTGATCGTCACCGCCGCGGCCGGATTGGCGCTTGCCACCGGGGGCTGGCTGTTGCAGCGCGAGACCGAGCCCACGGGCTCCGTTTACCAGCAGGCGCGTTTGTTCGAGGACGTGCTCTCCCATGTCGCCGACTTCTACGTGGATTCGATCGAGGAGCGCAGGCTGTACCAGATGGCGATCGACGGCATGCTCGACCAGCTGCACGATCCGTATTCGGTATTCCTGAAGCGGGACGACTTCCGGGCGTTGAACGAAGCGACGACCGGCAACTACGGCGGCCTGGGCATCCAGATCGACGTACGGGATGGCTGGATCACCGTCGTGGCGCCGCTCCCCGACACTCCAGCGGAGCGGGCGGGGATTCAGTCGGGTGATCAGATCATCGCGCTGGACGCTCGCTCGACCGAGGGCTGGAAGAACGATCAGGCCGTGAAGCAGCTGCGCGGCGAGCCGGGCAGTGCGGTGGAGCTCAAGGTGCGCCGCGCCGGCATCGAGCAGCCGCTCACCTTCAAGCTGACCCGTGCCACGATTCACATCCGCTCCGTGCAGGTCTCGATGATGCTCGACGAGAAGGTCGGCTACGTCCTGCTCACACCCGTGAGCGAGACGTCCGCCCAGGAGCTCACGGACGCCGTGAACGGTCTCGTTCAAAAGGGAATGAAGGCGCTGGTGCTCGATCTGCGCGGGAACCCCGGAGGGTTGCTCGATCAGGGCGTGGCGGTGAGCGAGCTGTTCCTCGACCCGGGGCAGGAGGTCGTGGAGACGCGGGGCCGCGCACCCACCACTTCCAAGACCTACCGCGACGCGAAGCCGCAACCGTGGCCGCACCTTCCGGTGGTCGTCCTCACCAACGGGGGTACGGCGAGCGCCGCCGAGATCATCACCGGCGCGCTGCAGGATCACGACCGCGCGGTGGTCGTGGGGACCCCGACGTTCGGGAAGGGGCTGGTGCAGTCGCTGTGGCAGCTCACGCCCGAAACCGCGCTGAAGCTCACGACGGCGCGCTGGTTCACGCCCAGCGGCCGGACCATCCAGCGCAAGAGCAAGAACGAAGACGACCAGCTCGCCCAGGCCGAGGCCGCGGAACTGGGGCACGACAGCACGAAGGTCGATTCCTCCCTGGTGTTTCACACCGACCACGGTCGGGTCGTCATGGGCGGCGGTGGCATCCGGCCGGATCTGTTCGTCGCACCCGACACGTTCACGACCGCGGAGCGCGGCTTCGTGAAAACGCTCGGCAACAAGATTCCGACGTACCGTGACGTGGCCACCGCGTACGCGCTCGAGGTCAAGACGTCGGGCCGCGTGAAGAGCCCCGACTTCACCGTCACACCGGACATGGCGGACGAGGTCCTCCGGCGGCTGCGGGCGCGGGGCGTCGGGCTGCCGGACAGCGTCGTCGTGGGCGCCCGCAACGTCATCACCCAGGATCTGGGCTACGAAATCGCGCGCTACGTCTTCGGTCGTCCCGCGGAAGTGCGCCGCCAGCGGGAGGAAGACCGGCAGGTGCAGGCCGCGCTCGGCCTGGCGCGCCGCGCCAAGTCGCCCCAGGATCTGCTCGCCCTGGCTGCCGCCAAGGCTCCGGCGACCCTGCGGAATTAGCGTGGCCGATCGGCCCCGCGTGACCGCCGCCCCTCCCTTCGTCGTGGGGATCATCGGGCCCGGCCGCGCCGGTGTCGGATTGGCGCTCGCGCTGTGCCGGGCGGGCTACGACGTCCGCCTGCACGGCCGCACCAAACGGCCGGTCCCGAAGCCGCTCAAGCTCACGATTGGCGCCGAGAACGAGCCGCCCGCCTGGATCGCCCAGGCGGGCGTCGTCATTCTCGCCGTGCGGGACGACGCGATCCGGCCGCTGGCGGATGGGCTGGCCCGCGCCGGGGCGATCCACGCCGACCAGGTGGTGCTGCACCTCTCCGGGGCCCAGGGCCAGGAGGCCCTCGGACCGCTGGTCGGATCCCGCGCCGCCTTGGGATCGCTCCACCCGCTTCAAACGATTTCCGATCCGGAGCACGCGGCGGACCGGCTGAAGGGCGCCTGGGCGGCGGTCGAAGGGATGCCCCGTGCGGCGCAGGCGGCCGAGGCGCTGGCGCGCGATCTCGGCCTCCGGCCGTTTCACATCCCATCCAAGGCGAAGGCGATCTACCACGCGAGCGCCGTGTTCGCCTCGAATTACTTCGTCGTGGTGGAGGCGGTGGCCCAGCGCCTGTTGCGGCACGCGGGGCTCTCGGATACGGAAGCCTGGCGGGCGCTGCGCCCGCTGGTGGAGGGGACGCTCGAGAACATGATTCGCGAGCAGCCGCTGGCGGCGCTCACGGGCCCCGTGGCGCGGGGCGACGAAGCCACGATCCGCCGCCATCTCGCAGCGTTGACGCGGGACGACGCTGCGCTGTATCGCACGCTGGGGCGAGCGGCGCTCGAGCTCGCTCAGAAGCGGGGGATGGACGAAGCGACCGCGACCCAAGTCGCGGCGGCGCTCGTCGCGGATCTGCCGCCGGTGATTCGGAAGGTGTAGAGTATCAACAAACAGTACATAACATTATCAAATTTGACATAACAGTAATAACTTGGTAGCTTGGGCCTCAAACCCGCCGGGGGCTAGAGGCATGGCCGCAGACCAGCGGATCACGAGCTACTCCGATTTCCTGAAAGCGCTGCTCAGCGACCGGGAGCGATTCTTCGAGGAAGTCGTCGAAGGCATCGCCCTTGGCAGCAAGCTGCGATACGCCGTCACGACGATCATCGCGCTTTCCGGGTTCTTCGGCCTCGTCGCCGGCGCCTACTCGGGTCCCGCACAAGCGGTGTCCGCGGGTGTCAAGCTGCCGTTTCTGTTCTTCGCGACGTTCGGCATCTGCTTCCCCGCCTTTTTCGTAGTGCAGGTCCTGGTCGGCTCGCGTCTGCGCCTGCTGCAGGTGGTCGTGCTGGTGTTGGGCGCGCTCGCGCTCACGTCGGTGCTGCTCGCCGCGTTCGTGCCGATCACGGCGTTCTTCCTCATCACCGGCGCCAATTACTACTTCCAGCATCTCTTGAATATCGCGATCGCGGGCGTGGCGGGACTGTTCGGCATGTATGCGTTGCACGAGGGGCTCAGCGTGGTGTGCGAGAAGCGCGGCGTGTACCCACGGAAGGCGCTCACGATCATGCGCGCGTGGGCGCTGTTGTTCGCCTTCGTCGGCATCCAGTTGGCGTGGAGTCTTCGCCCCTTTCTCGGGGACCGCAATCAGCCCTTCCAGGTGTTCGGAAGCTACCAGGGCAACTTCTACGCGGCGATCATTTACGCGGTGAACAAGCTGTTGCATGGCGAGGAGCAGCCGACTGCGCCGCCGAGCAAGCAGGATGCCATCCCGCGATTTCGGGGCTTCATCATTCCGCCGATCGACACCGTTGTCGACTCCACGCATCGACGGCGGCGCCCATGACTCGGGATGGTGACAAGACTCGCGGGTCCTCTCCGGACAACGAGATTCTGACGATCGAGGAGGTCGCTGCCTATCTGCGGCTCACTCCGCAGACCATCTACAAGTGGGCGCAGGAGAAACGAATTCCGGCGGCGAAGCTGGGAAAGGAGTGGCGCTTTCGGAAGAGTATCGTGGATCGTTGGTTGGACGAGCAAATTCTGCGGAATCAATCCTAGGAAAGCAGATCCTTCGCGCCTGCGGCGCTCAGGATGACAGGCTCCGTCGCCTCGCGAAGGGTGGAGGGAGGAACCACCCATCACTTCTTTTTTATTTACCGAGCCGCGCGGCGCTGTCATCCTGAGCGAGCGCGCGGCACGCGCGCGAGCGAAGGATCTGTTTTCGAGCGATGGATCTGTTTCGCGAGCGAAGGATCCTACTGATCTACGACCCGTACTCCGGCCGGGGGCGAAAACGTGAGCTCGCGCCCCGGCACCCCGCCGTTCACCCGGATGTTCCGCAAGATGACCGTACGCTCCTGGCCTGCGCTCTCCACGATGTCCACGCGGTGTACCAGGGCGTCCTCCCGACCCACCCAGATCGTCGCTTCGCTATAGGGTTGGTCGTGCCCCTTCGGCACGAGCCTGATGACGTCGGCTGGCCCTCCCGGCCGCCCGCCGTCCGGGAGCGAGTCGGCCCGGACGTACTGCGCCGTGTAACGCTCGCGCGGCTGCTCCACGAACTGTCCGATCAGATTGGGGCCGGTGGTGCCGTACTCGGGGATGCGGGACCGGATCACCTGGCCGGGCGTGGTGCTCGGTGTGTACAACCAGAGAAAACGACCGTCCGCGACGATACGATCGCCCTTGGGCGCGGTGAACCGCATGGAGAAGCGGCTGGGACGCATCTGGTACAGCCGGCCACGCGTCGTGTCGGGCGTGCCGATCATCGGATTCGTGATGATCTGCACGAAGTTGGCGGAGAGACTCGTGACCGTTTGGTAGGTCTGGCTCGCGCGGTCGAGGATGGGCCAGGGATCGGGGGATTGGAGCGCGAGAGAGATACTGACGGCAACGAATGCGGAGTGCGGAATGCCGAATGCGGAATTGCAGAACCGTCTTCCGGCACCTGGGCCCGCCTGAGTACCCCGAAACCAGCCCATCAATTCCGCATTCCGCATTCCGAATTCCGCACTTCTCTTAGGCGCCCACCGGCGCCGGCTCCGCCACCCGCCGTCCGATCACCTCGGCGATCACGCGGACCTCGCGCATCAGCTGGGCGAACTGGTCGGGGAACAAGGTCTGTGCCCCGTCCGACAGCGCCTGCTCGGGATTGGGGTGCACTTCGACCATGATGCCGTCCGCCCCCGCGGCGACCGCCGCGCGGGCCATCGGGATCACCTTGTCGCGGAGCCCCGTGCCGTGCGACGGATCCGCGATGATCGGCAAGTGCGACAGCTTGTGCACCACCGGAATGGCGGTGAGGTCGAACACGTTGCGCGTCGCGGTGTCGAACCCGCGGATGCCGCGCTCGCACAGGATAACGTCGTGGTTCCCTTCGGCGAGCACGTACTCCGCCGAGAGGAGGAGCTCCTCGATGGTCGCGGCCATCCCACGCTTCAGGAGCACGGGCTTCTTCGCCCGGCCCGCCGCTTTGAGGAGCGTCGAGTTCTGCATGTTGCGGGCGCCGATCTGGATGATGTCCGCGACCTCGGCCACGTAGCCGACCCCTTCGGGATCCATCGCTTCGGTACAAATGAGGAGGCCGGTCTCCTCGCGCGCCTTGGCGAGCAGTTTGAGCCCAGGCCGACCCAGCCCCTGGAACGCGTAGGGGGAGGTGCGTGGCTTCCAGGCGCCGCCACGCAGGATCACGGCCCCCGCCTCCTTCACCAGCCGCGCCGCATCGATGATTTGCCGCTCGCTCTCGACCGAGCACGGCCCCGCGATGGTGACGACCTCGGTGCCGCCCACGGTAACGCCGCCGGGCAGCCGCACCACGGTGTTCTCGGCTTTCCACTCCCGGCTCACCTGCTTGTACGGCTTGGTGACGTGGATGACGTCCTGGACGCCGGGGAGGCCTTCCAGCCGCGACGCGTCGACCCGCCCGTCATTGCCGACCAGCCCGACGGCCGTGCGCTGCACACCCGGCATGGGCCGGGCCTTGTAGCCCATCTCCTCGATCACCGCGATGACGCGCCGGACCTCCGCTTCCGTCGCGCCGTGGCGCATCACGATCAGCACCGCTACGTCCCTCCGATGGTGAACCGGTCGCCGTCGCGGGCCGCAGTCACCCGCCCGGTGAACCGCGTTCCGGCCGCACGCGCCGGGTCCGAAGTTTCAACCGGCGGATAGAAGTGCGTCAAGACGAGCTGCCGGGCCTTGGCATCCCGGGCCAGCTCGCCCGCCTGCTCCGGGGTGAGATGGATGTCCATCGCCATCTCCTTGGGGAGGGAGCACTCCGCGAGCAGCAGGTCGGCGCCGGAGGCCCAGCGGGCCAGCTCGCTCGAGGGCCCCGTGTCACCGGTGTAGACCAGCCGACCCTCGGGCGCGGTCAGGGACAGCGCCACGCTCTCGGAGGTGTGGGGCACCGGGAAGGTCTCGAGGCTCACCTCGGCGTCGAGCGGGAACGGCTCGCCGTTCTGCACGTCCAGGATGCCGATCGGGAAGCCCGGGTCGAGCAGCCACGACCCGTAGCCTTCGGCCAGCTGCTTCACGAGCCGTACCACGCCCCTCGGGCCCAGGATCACGAGGGACTCCTGGCGGGGCGGCACCGTCGTGTACTTGAGGGCGTACACCAGCATCGGTAGCTCGCCCCAATGGTCCGGGTGGAAGTGCGACAGGACCACGTGGGTGACCTGATGCCACGGCAGGCCGAATTGCGCAAGGCGGTGCAGCGTCCCCGCGCCACAGTCGAGCAGGATCTTGAGGTTCCCCCGACTCACCCAGTGGCATGCCGACGTCCGGCTGGCCGACGGCGCGACCGTCCCGGTGCCAACGGTGACCAGGTCCACTCAGACCGGCTCCATCTGACCGAGTCGTACGCCGACGATGGTCGAAACGCCCGGCTCCTGCATGGTGACTCCG
>WNFY01000464.1_pt1 | contig 39809 bp, 37 predicted proteins | sample 5400091 | NCBI WGS metagenome assembly WNFY01 (sample SAMN13153364, study PRJNA577476) | soil metagenome | isolation source: 60 cm soil or saprolite under grassland replicate 1 | place: USA:California | collected 2016-06-15 | reverse complement strand
TTGGGACGTGAGCGCTCGCACTTCACGACGCCACCGGAGTTCCGCCCCTCCACCGAGTACGTCGAGGTCAGGAAGACAGCGCCCTTCGTGAACCTCATGCAGGGCCGACGCGGGAGACCGGTCGGGGTCCCGGTCGAGGTACGCGATTTTTGGGAGTTTGGCACGATAGATGTCGCGCTCCTGCTCGCCTCGATCCGACCGGAGGTCGATGCGGTGTTCGAGAAGGCGCTCTCGCTCGACACCCGTCCCATCGACCCCGACGTCGGAATTTGGGCGGCTGGCTACTCGTCGTTGCAGGCGCAGTTCAACAACCCTCCGGACTACGAGGCGCAGGTATTCGAGATACGCTACGACGTTGAACTGCAGGCGCTGGGGGAACAGGTCGTCGACGTGTTGCCCCAAGGCAGCGGCATCCACCGCGGGCCCGGGTTCCTCGTGAGCTGCCCCTTCCAGTCCGGTATGAGTGGCGGTCCGGTGATCACCTTCGCCGGTCGGGTCCCGACGGTGCGCGGCATCATTACCGGCGACCTGAGTGAATCGGCAGACGCCCCAGCTGTCGGCTCGGGAGCGCGTGCCTTTGCGGCGATGGTGTGGCCGGCGATGGTCACGCAAACCAACGTCGTTCTGCACGGGGCGGACGACCGAGTGCTCCAACCGCGGCGGAGCCGCCTCATGGACTTTGTGCGTCACGGCGTGGTGAACGATCTCGGGCGCGCCGACAAGCACGTTCGAAGCGTCCCGGATAGCGGGGCGCTCGTGTGGGAGGACACCTACGTTGAGAGGCTCCGTCGGGTCTGGGGTGCTCTGCGGCGACCACTATGGTGACGGCGTCTCGCATCCCCGCCCGCTGCTGCCGCTGACAACAAGGCGATCAGCCAATGCCGAAGAAGCCGAAGCGGCCCTGAGGTAGAGATCCACGCGATGATCGTCACCGACGCGAGGATGCAGCTCGGGTGCGCCGACTTCGCGACCGAGTTCACCCTGGTGCGCGTTACCGATGCGGCGGGGAATTGGGACGTCGGGATCCTGCGGGATGCTGCGGACTGGCCGCGTGATTGCGCTCAGGCATTCCGGGAGGCCGTCGCCCGCGCGCGCCGGAAGTTCGATATCGTGTGGCCGGAGTGAGTCTAGCTAGCGCGGCGCTCCGCCTCGTGCCGGCGGCGTGACCACGCGCCGCGTCCGTCCGATTACGAGTCCCGGCGCTTGGGAGTTCGAGGGTGGCTACGGAAAACGCGCCGAGCAATCTCTGGCGCTGCTCGAGCAGAAGGTCGCGGCGCTGCGGAGCACGCTAGCAACCCGCGGGTCCCGACCGACGCGCCCCGACTCGGACGCAGTTGACGAGATCCACGCCCTCGCAGACTCGGCCGTCATTTTCGCCGCCATGGCAGTGGAGTCGTTCCTCAACCTGTACGGGGTTATCCGGCTCGGTGAGGAGTTCTACGCGCGGACTTATGAGCGTCTGAGCGTCAGTCAGAAGGTGTCATCGCTATTGGCCACCTGCTGCGGCGCGTTGCTCGCGCCGCAAGATGAGATCTTGAGCGTGGTGGCCCGACTGTTCGAGCGGCGAAACGCATTGGTGCACCCGAAGACTCGTGAGGTCAAGCCTCGGCGCGGATCATTCCCAAAGGCGACACCGCTGTTGCCAGCCGCGCGTGAGGCGGTGCGAGACATGCGCCGCTTCAATGAGCTTTTCTTGACCTACGACACCGATGCCGGAAAGTGGTGGCATGTCTAGAGTCAGCCTGTCGCATCCCCACCCCTCGGTGCCGCAAAAATCGCCCTAACGTGCCCAGATAGTGTGTCGCATTTTTGCCCGTGTGCTGGATCACGCGACGAAGCTGCGAGGCCGCAGCGCCGGTCCCCCCATCCAGAGCACCTGACCTTCCTCAAGGCACATCTCCTATGGATTGGCTCCAAGCCGTCGATGCACCGAAGGCGCTTTCCAATGTGCATGCCGACATCTTGGGCGACTGGTATCGCGACCCTTGGAGCTGGCCAGAGCTAACCTGGGTCGTCCAGGATGCGCCTGAGCTACTGAGTGCTCGCCTGAACGAACGTGGCGCGCGCAGAGCTGTCCCTATTGACGTTCCTAAGGAGAATTTTGTCACCCGGCCCGCTGTACTCCTTGATCCGCTGGACCGTCTCAGCTACCAGGCTCTCGTTGACCGCATCAGCGCTCGATTGATCGGCAAGCTCCGAGGATGGGCCTACGGCTGGCGCCTCTCCCGTACGGAGCCCGCGCCGGGCAACTACGTCAGGAACTCCTCAGAATGGACGCTGTATCGGGAGCGCCTCCGTTATCTCGCTGCAAAGAGCCGGCACGGGTTGGCCACGGACATAGTCTCGTTCTTCGCAAGCATCGACATCGCGCGTCTCATTGATGACGTGCGAGGCGCCACGGGCGACAACGACCTCGTCCGACGCCTAGAGGACTTTTTGCAGAGCCTGCAAGCGATCCCAGGTCGTACCGGACTCCCCCAGCGTTGCTGGGCATCGTCCGTGCTGGCGCACTTCTGCTTCGCACCGATCGACGAATTCCTGGACGGACGATTGCCGGACTCCGGACTGTTCTCGTCCCCTTCGCCGTCAGTAGTGCGCTGGATGGATGATATCTGGGTGTTTGGACAAGACTCCATGATGCTCCGCCTTCTCCAGATGGACCTGCAGGAGCTCTTGCGACGCCGCGGGCTCAATATGAACACGGGCAAGACGGAGGTTTTGGAAGGTCAGGAACTTCTCGAACGGGCCAGAGAAATCGAGCACAGCGCTGTGGACGGGGCTCTGGAGGGAGATGCACCGGACCTAGGTCCTCTGCAGCAGCTCGTCGACAAACTCCTCGCCCGTCCCGAGGTAGCTTCGCGTACTTCATTGCGTTTCGCTACCACGAGGATACGTAGTCACGAGGCGTATGAACTCGTCCCGGCGTTTGTCGAGGCAGCGCTCCGACTCCCGCATGCGGCTGATCATCTCGCAAGGATGCTTCGCGACAGTGAGATCTGGCGTGAACTAGGCGAGTGGTACGTCGAAAACTCTCGTCGCTACAATCACTCGCTTACTTGGACGATGTATCACCTAGGCACGATGTTCCCGTCAGACGAGAAACCCTCCGACGCACTGGTTCAGTATTGGATTGAGGACCTCGTGAAGGGGGACCTACCGCTCCTCCATGTACCTCTCGCTGCGCAGCGCCTCTCAGCGTGGGACGCACAGGCGGCTCGAGCCGCAATCCGCGAGGCAGCCCGGCAGCCTGCGTACCAGCACCCGTTTGTAACTCGGGCTCTAGCGTTGGCCGGAAGGTCTGCTGGAGTTTCGCCAACCGACGTGAGGCAGTTGCTTGGTCAGTTCGCAGAGACCGACGTCACGCACAAGTTTCTTGCTGCACGGTCCATGAAGGCCGTGAAGCCAGCTCCCGATTTTGCCGGTCTGTAGATGAGCCCTCCCGAGCCCTGTATCGCTTCTGTCTCGTTCAGGGTCGGCGGGGGGTGCCAGGAACGGCACCGGAGGACAGGAATTGAGCACAAGACAACGGCCCCGCATGACCGGGGCCGTGTCCAAAGTCTGGTGTCCTGCCGTTGGACGAGGGGCCAGCGATGTTGCGGCGTCCTAACTTAGTGTATCCCTCGACCCGAACACCACCCGAGGAGGTGGGGCCGTGAGTCAAGCAAACGGCCACAAGCGAAGCGAAACGCTCACTCGCCTCGGCGACTGAGCGCGAAGCCCCCGAGGGTCTGCTAGGGCCTCTCGGGGGCTTCTCTTTTCACGGTCCCAGCACGACCCCCTGTGTCTGCCCGTGCTTGGTGTCGACGTCGTAGGCACGGTTTCTGGCGCGGCCGTCCGCTACGATCTGCTCCGCCGTGCGCGACGCCGAGTCCCCCGCTTCGCGGCAGCTCGGGGCGCGGACCGCCACCAGCGCCGCGGTCAGGTCGCGCGCGTTACGCTCCGCGATCGCCCGATGCCCGGCTTCGTGCAGCCGCACGTGCTCGAGGTACTTCCGCCACGCCGCGACGACCTCGGGAGCGGCGCCCCGCGGCGCGGCCCAGCGGGGCAGGGTGATGGCCACGTCGAGGGTGACCCGCACATCGCGCAGCGCGCACGCGTCGCTACTCGGCACCTCGTGGTACGTCCACTCGAGGTTCCACACCGTGAGCGCGTCGCGCGACTCGCCGCCGTCCTTGGGTCCGAGACGGCGGATCTGGTCGCGCAGGGCGCCGGTGCTCGAGCCGTCGATGTCGTAGTAATGCTCGCGGACCGTGATCGTGGGCCGCACCGCCTCCGGCGCGGCGGCGGGCGCGGGCCCGGCCGCCGGAGTGGGCGGGGGACCAGAGGAGCACGCGAGCCCGAGGGCCGCCGCCGCGAGGATCGCTCGCCGCATGCGCGGGCTACGCGAGCGAGATGTCGTGCTCGATCACCAGATTCAGCGGCAACCCCTGGATCTCGAGCCGGGCGCGCGCCTTCAGGGTCTCCGTACCCTTGAGCTTGCCCGATCGCACGGCCGCGTCGACGCTCTTCTCGATCTCGCGCTGGGCGTCGACGCCGAAGTGCTTCAGGAACTTGCGGACGGAAAGATTGAACGCCTCATCGTTCATGGGGTCACCTTGAAGACTTGATCGTGCTGCCGCGTGCGCTCGGTCACCTGAATCGCGACCTCGTCGCCGACGTTCGCCTGGGTCACTTTCTGGTGATTCACTTCCATCGAGCCGATCGGCGCGGTGAAATCCGTCGTATGTCCGTGGAACCGCAAGCGGTCGCCCACCGCCAGCCCGCCCTCGGTCACGCGCACCACGGCGACGCCCGGCCCCTTGAAGTAGTGCACCACCGTTCCGACCAGCTGCTCCGGCATGCGGGCCCCCCTCCTGACCCTTGAAAAAAGCCGCCCCGCCGCCGGCTAGGGAAGGGGCTCCGGTCCGCTCGCCGGCACGGCCCTGGTGATGGTGCCGACGAGCTGTTGCTGTCGCTCGCCCAGCTGCATCCTGGCATCGTCGCGCAGCCGCTCGCTCGCGTACACCGCGGCCACGGCGCTGCCCGAGCCGCACAGCCGCACCCAATAGGGATGCGTGGCGGCGAGCCGCTCGAACAGCGCCCGCAGCGGAGGATGCCGGCCGAACACCGGAATTTCGAAGTCGTTCCCGCCCAACCGTCCGACGCTGCCCCAGGTCGCGAACGCGTCCTGGGCGAGCACGACCGGCCCGTGCACCGGCGGCTCCGGATTGAGCTGGTCCCACCAGTGGTAGGCATCTGGCGTGGCCACGCCCAGCGTCGGCACCGCGAGGAGGACCGGGGCGGGGGGGGGCGGCGTGAGCCGGAACAGCCGCTCGCCGCGACCCCACGCCACGGCCGCGGGCGCGCCGCTCGCGAAGAACGCCACGTCGGCGCCGAGCTGGGCCGCGAAGTGGAGCAGCTCGGGGCGCGGCACGGCGTCGGCCGCCAGCGCGTTCACGGCGTGCAGCGTCGCGGCCGCGTCGCTCGAGCCGCCGCCCAGACCGGCGCGAACGGGGATGCGCTTGGTGAGCTCGATCGCCACGCCGAACCTGTGACCCGTCGCGTCGAGCACGGCGCGCGCCGCGCGGACCGCCAGGTTCTCCTCGGCCGGGCCCAGGTCAGGCCCGTGGACCGTGAGCGCGACGTCCCCCGCTCCCGGAGAGCGTGATACCGTCAACTCGTCGGCGAGCTCGAGCAGCGCGAACGCGGTCTCGATCTGGTGGTAGCCCCCCGCCTCGCGCGCGAGAATGCGGAGGAAAAGATTGACCTTGGCGTGGGCGGAGGTACGCACCCGGTCCGGGGGCGACGCCACGCTCACCCACCCGTCGTCGCCGCGGTGCGGAGCTCGCCGAGGCGCAACCGCAGCCGCGAGAGCGAGTACAGCCCCAGCAGCGTGATCGGCAGGAACGTGCTCGCGTGGTAGGCGACCGCGTAGCTCACCGCGCGGGTCGCGTCGATGCCGTACAGGGCGAGCGTCGCTCGGGTCGCCGCCTCGAACACCCCGATAAACCCCGGCGAGCTCGGCAGCGCCACGCCGAACCCGATGATTCCCTGGAGCAGGAACGCCCCCACGGGGGGGACGGGCAGCCCGAACGCGCGAAAGCACACGGCGAACGCCGCGGCGTTCACCAGCCACTGCACGACCGACCAGAACACGACCGCGAGGAAGCGGCCCGGGTTCTTGAGCACCTCGAGTCCGGCGACCAGTCCATCGGCGATCTGCGTGATCCAGTCCGCGAGGCGCCCGGGCAGGACGGCATGCGTCACGCGACTGAGCAGCGCGAGCCAGGGCGCGGGGCGATGTACCACCAGCACGGCCACCACGAGCACAACGCCGAAAACAGCGGCCGCGGTAGTCGTGATGGCGGAGACCGACGTCCGGCCGATGTCGGCTTGGTGGGGAAAGGCGGACGAGCCGATCGCGACGGCCATCAAGCTTACGAGCATCAATCCGTCTAACACCCGCTCCACGCCCACCGAGGCGAGGGCCGTCGAGAAGCGCACCGGCAACTGGCGCGACGCCACGTACGCCCGGGCGAACTCGCCGGCGCGCACCGGGAGGAGGTTGTTCGCCATGAAGCCGATCGCGGTGGCGTGCCACAGCGCTCCCAGCGGGTAGGCGCCGCCGCCCGCATCGCGCAGGATGAGCCGCCAGCGGACCGTGCGGATCGGGAAGGTGAGCGTCGCGAGCGCGACCGTCGCCAGGATGAGCCCGCGGTTCGCCCGGCGCACGCTTTCCACCAGGTCGCGGGCATTGACGCCGTGCAGCGCCCAGGCCAGCAGCCCGAGCGTGATCCCGAGCCCCACGACCCACGCCCAGCGCGATGCAGCGGCGCGGTTAGGAGCGAGCGGCGCGGTCGGGATTCGGCTCGAGGGCGAGGGCAACGAGGTCGCAGACTTCGTCGACGAGGGCGCGGAGCGAGTCGCCGGTCGCCTGCCGCGCCGCGGCCCGCAGCTCCTGGGCGCGCGCCAGCGCGCGGTCGCCGCGGTACAGCAGGCTGCGGACGTCGACCACCGACGGCTCTGGTCCCGTGGAGGGCGAGACGGGCGGAACGGTCGTCCCCGGGCCGGCGAGCAGCTCGTCCAGCGACGCGGCGCCGATCCCGCCGCCCGACAGCCGCTGATATACGGTCCAGGACCCGACCAGGTCGGCGGTCTCGGGCACCGGCTCGTCGGCGCGCGGCGCCGGCGGTCGGGGAGGAGCGGGTGGAGGAGAGGAAGGGACTGGGCGCGGCAGCGGCGTCGGCGCTCCGGGCTTCACGGCGCGGATGGCCGCCGTGATCACATCGAGCTCCGCCGCGAGCGCCTCTTCGTCGCCGCCGCCCGAGCGCGCCAGCACGTCGCCGGCGCGGCGCAGCTCGGCGGCGATGGCGGCCGGACTCGTGACCGCGACGCCGGAGGCGACGGCCTCGCGGGCGGCGATCGCGAATTGCGCCACCCGATCGGCGAGCGCGCCGCCTCCGGCGTTGGCGAGCGCGCGGAAGGTGGTACCGAGCGTGTGGGCGCGCAGCTCGCGCTGGGTCGCGGACGGCGCCCGTTCCAGCGAGTCGGCCGCCTGGCGCAGGTGATCGCCATGGCTCACGAGCTCCAGCCGGCCCAGGGTCGAAGGGCGGGCGGCGGGAATGCCGCGCGACACGATGTGCGGGCCCGAGTCGCTGTAGTAGAGCGAGCCGATCGACACCACGTCGGGCTCGCTCTCCATGAACCGGACGAGCTGAGCGGCGAACTGGCGGAATTCAGGACCTTCGGGGTCGGGGCGGCCGCGCTCGGCGACCTCGCGGGCGGCGCGGGCGATCGCGGTGGCCCCGGCCTGAAACAGCTCGCTCACGTTGGCGGGCGGGTCGATCCCGGCGCGCGACAGCTCGGCGATGGCGCGCTCCAGCCCCTCGAGCAGATCCGGGAGCGGGGGCAGGTCGTTCACGGCGGCGAGACCGCGCAGCGGCTGCAGCGCCCGCAGCACGTGCTGCAACGGGTCGGACGCGAGCGGGTTGGCGCGCAGCGCCTGGGCCGCCCGGTCGAGCGCGCTCGCAATCGCCGCCCCTTCGCGGGCCACGAACGCCCGCGCGCCCGCGTCCAGTCCCAAAGCTTCGGCGGCGCGCACCTGGGCCGAGGGCCGCCCGGCGAGCTGCTCGAGCTCCTGCGCGAGCGCTTCCGCCTTGGCGGTGTCACCGTCGCTCCAGGCCGGCGCCCGGCGCACGAAGATCTTGAGGTCGTCCACGCCGCGCACGGCCAGCTGCTTGGTCTGCGGATCCCACGCCCGCCGCCCCTCGCGCACCGCCCGCGCCAGCGACTCGAGCGCGGCGGCGGTGCGCGCGATGGCGTGGTGGTTGGCCATCAGCGCGCTGCCGCGCAGCGCGCGGGCCAGACGGACCAGCTCGTCGGCGTTGGGGCTGTCGCCCGCGGCGAGCAGACCGTCGAGCCGCTCGAGGTACTCCCCCGCCTCGAGGGCGAAGAAGTCGGACATGCCGAGCGGTTTGGGGGGAGGTCCGGTCATGGCGCTACCAAGCTAAGCCTTTCGGGCCTCGTCGACCAACTGCCGCATGCGGCGCACCGCCTCTTCCATTCCCCAGAATACCGCGTTGCTGACGATCGAGTGCCCGATGTTGAGCTCTTCGATGTCGGGGATGCCGGCGACGGGCTGGACGTTCTCGTACGTCAGGCCGTGTCCGGCGTGGACCGCGAGGCCGCGGGCGCGGGCGTGGGCCGCCGCGCGCGCGAGCGCCCGCAACGCGGCGTCGCTCTTGCGCCACGTGCGGGCGTAGCGGCCCGTGTGCAGCTCGATCGCGGGCACCTCGAGCTCGGCGGCCCGATCGATGGTCGCGCGGTCGGGGTCGATGAACAGGCTGACGCGGATGCCGGCGCGCGTGAGGCGGCGCACCGCGGTCGCGATGCGGGCGTCGCCGCGGCGCAGCGCCAGCCCACCCTCGGTGGTGATCTCGCGGCGTCGCTCGGGGACGAGCGTGGCCTGGAACGGCGCGGTGCGCGCCGCGATGCGCACGATCTCGGGTGCCGCCCCGAGCTCGAGGTTCAGCACGGTGCCCACCGACGCGGCGAGTGCGCGCACGTCGGCGTCCTGAATGTGGCGCCGGTCCTCGCGCAGGTGCACGGTGATGCCGTCCGCGCCGGCGCGCTCCGCGGCCGCCGCGGCCCGCGCCGGGTCGGGCTCGTCGGTCCGGCGCGCTTCGCGCAACGTCGCGACGTGATCAATGTTGACGTAGAGCCGCATGCCGTCTTACCTTCGGGTCACTCCGACCCACTCGAGGACGCGTTCGTGAGGCCACGACTGCTGGTGCTCGTCGCGCTGGGCGCCCTCGCGTGCGGGGGCGGGCGCGGGTCGCAGACGCCCGCGCCGCAGTCGCTGCCGGAATCCCTGGCGCAGTTCATGTCCGCCGTCAAGGCGAACGACCTCGACCACATGAAGGCCCTGTGGGGCACGGAGCGCGGTCCCGCCTCCGGATGGATGAAGGGCGAGGAGTTGAAGCAGCGTCTCACCGTGCTCCAGATCTATCTGAACCACGTCGGGTATCGCGTGATCGAAGGCCCGCTCCCCGTGACGAACAAGGACGAGCGACGCATGTTCCGCGTCGAGCTGCAGCGGGCGACCTCGTGCATCGTGGTGGTTCCGATCGAGCTCGCACATGCGAAAGACGGTCGTTGGCTCGTCGTCGGCACCGACCTCGCGGCGGTCGGCAACCCCTCGGAGCCGTGCAAGCGCTGAGGCCGGTGGAACCGGGCGAGCCGCTCGAGTGTTCAGTTAGTCGGTGAGCTCGAGCAGGATGCCCGCGGTCGCCTTCGGGTGCACGAAAGCGATGCGCCGGCCGCCGGCCCCGCGCCGCGGGACGTCGTCGATCAGACGATACCCCGCGGCGCGGCAGCGTTCGAGCGCCCCGTCGAGGTCGGGCACGCGGTAGCACAAGTGATGAATGCCCGGCCCCCGCTTGGCGAGGAACCGCGCGACAGGGCCATCGCGATCGCTCGGCTCCAGCAGCTCGACGTGGACGTCGCCCAGCGCCAGGGCGACGATAGTGGCACCGTCGGCCGTTTCCGGCTGCCCCGGCTCGAGGCCAAGCACGTCCCGGTAGAAGGGCAGGGCGGCGTCGATCGACGGGACGGCGATGCCCACGTGGGAGACACGGACGCGTGACGCGGTCATGATGCCCGTCAACATAACGATTGCACCAGAGGGAGTGGAGAGGTCATGGCAGCGGAACATCTCGTGGCGGTCACGGACGCGACGTTCGGCCTGGAGGTCGAGCAGCACAAGGGGCTCGCCATCGTCGATTTTTGGGCGACGTGGTGCGGGCCCTGCCACATGGTCACGCCGATCCTCGACCAGCTCGCCGGCGAGTACGTCGGCAAGCTGAAGGTGACCAAGGTGGACGTGGACGCCAACCAGAAGACGGCGATGCGCTTCAACGTGCGCTCAATTCCGAGTATTCTATTCTTCAAGGACGGGCGGCACGTGGATACGCTGGTGGGCGCGTACCCGAAGCCGGTATTCGAGCAGAAGATCCAGCAACACCTGTCGTAGCATCCTCCCCGGAGGTCCATGCGCGCGAGCACCGCTCGCCTGATGAACTCGCCGGTTCGCCTCGCGGACCTCACGTTCCCGCAGGTGAACCGGCTGATTCATCGCACCCGCCTGGCCTTCATCCATCTCGACAACTTGCTCGCCTTCGCCAAGCGCGACCGGGACGGCCGCGTGGACGGCTACATCACCGCGTACCTGCCGGAGGAGTGCCTGCTGCTGTTTTTCCGCAAGGGCGAGGCCGTGAACGCCGCCTCGCTCCACACCGGCGGCCGGCAGGTGGTGACGATCACCGAGGCCCTGAGGCGCATGCGCGCCGAAGTGGAGCGGGGCGAGCTCGCCTACTGCGCCGCGCCGATGGAGCAGCTCGCCTGGATGTATCAGTCGTGCGCCGTCCCGGTCGAGATGCGCAGCGTCGATCCGTCGCAGCCGGGCGCGTTCTTCGCGGCGTTCGCGCGCGACAAGGCCAGCGGCATCCTGGAGCTCACGTCGAACGCACGCGTGTCGTACGTGCGCTTCGACGGGGGACGCTTTGCGAGCGGCTACTTCTGCGACAAGCCGGAGACGACGGGCATTCCGAAGTTCCTCGAATCGCAGTTCCACGCCGGCGCGGACGGGCACGCGCCGGTGTTGACCGCCGCGGGGTTCCCGTACGTCGCCGACTTGCCGCAGCAGGCACCCAACGCGCTGATCAACACATACCGCGAGCTCTACTGGCGCATCGTCGACGAAGTGGACAAGGAATTCCCCGGCGAGGCGCGGCGACGCGCGCAGAAAGTGAGCGCCGGCATCCAGGATGCGCACAAAGCGATCGCGCTGCTGTCGGCGCCGCGCGGGGCCGAGACGCCCGATGCCGTCGTCCAGCCGGAGGAGCTCTCGAGCGCGCTGACCGACTGGTCGCTGCAGCTGCTCGAAGGCGTGGAAGTCATGATGCCGGGGACCGCCCCCAAGATCCTGCGCGAGGCAACGCGGGAGCACCGCTACGTGCTGCAATCGGCCGGCTACTACGGCCGGCTGCCGTGGCAGGTGTCGTGGTGACATGTCCGGCACCCTGTACGTCGTCGCCACGCCGCTCGGCAACCTCGACGACCTGTCGCCGCGCGCCGCCGCTACGCTGAGCCGGGTCACGGCGGTGGCGGCGGAGGACACGCGGCACACCAAGCCGCTGCTGGCGCACGTCGGCTCGCGCGCCGAGCTGCTGAGCTTCCACGCCCACTCGACCGAAGGCGCGCTGCGCCGCATCCTGCACCTGCTGGGCAGCGGCAAGGACGTGGCGCTCGTGACGGACGCGGGCACCCCCACCGTGAGCGATCCCGGCGCCGCGCTCGTCGCCGCGGCGCGCGAGCGCGACATCCCGGTCGTGACCGTCCCGGGCCCCACGGCCGTCGCCGCCGCGCTCTCTGTCTCCGGCCTCGGCGCCGACCGCTACGTGTTTCTGGGGTTCCTGCCGCGCAAGGGCACGGGGCGGCGGCGCCTGCTCGAGACCGTCGCCACGAGCGAGTGGACCGTGGTGCTGTTCGAGGCACCGCTGCGCGTGACGGAGCTGCTCGAAGACCTGGCGGCGGCCTGCGGCGGCGAGCGCCCCGCGGCGGTGGCGCGTGAGCTCACCAAGGTGTTCGAGGAGACCCGCGCCGGGACCCTCACCGAGCTCGCGGGTTATTACGCCGCAGCACCGCCCCGCGGCGAAGTGACGGTCGTGGTGGCGGGGACCGGCAAGCCCGCCCGCGAGGAGCCCCCGCCCGATCCCGAGGCCCGTGCCCGCACGCTGCTCGCCCAGGGGATGACCAGACGCGACGTCGCCGACCAGCTGGCGGCGGAGACGGGGATCCCGAGAAACACGGCGTATCGGTTCGTGAACGAACTGTGAGAGCCCCGGCGATCCTCTTACTCGCCCTCTGCCTGCCCGTCGCCGACGGGGTGCCGGAACGCGGAACGCGGAAGTCGGAACGCGGAACAGGGCAGACCAACGCTCGTGTGTCTGTTCCGCGTTCCGCGTTCCGCGTTCCGCGTTTCGCCACGTTGACAATCGGCCGCTTACATTACGATGGAGGAGGCGACTGGTACACCGGGCCATCCAAGTTGCCCAACCTGCTCGCCGCGATTCGCCAGCGCACCGGCCTTGCCGTGGCCCCGCGCGAGCGCGTGGTCACCCTGTCGAGCCCCGAGCTGTGGGACGTCCCCTACCTCTATATGACCGGTCACGGCAACGTCCACTTCTCGGACGAGGAACTCCAGACCCTGCGCCGCTACCTGGAGCAGGGTGGATTCCTCCATGCCGACGACGATTACGGCATGGACAAGTCGTTCCGGCGTGAGATCGCCCGCGTGTTCCCGGATCACCCGCTCGTTGAAGTGCCGTTGAATCATCCGGTCTACCATGTCGTGTACGACTTCCCCAAGGGGATTCCCAAGATCCATGAGCACGACGGGTTGCCGGCTCAGGGGTTCGGGATCTTTTTGGGCGACCGCCTGGTCGTATACTATTCCTATCAGTCGGACCTGGGGGACGGGTGGGAGGATCCCGAGGTCCACCACGATCCCCCCGAGCTCCACGAGGCGGCACTACGCATGGGCGTGAACCTGTTCACTTACGCCGTGAGCGCGCTCCCGTGACGGACACGGCGGCCCGGCTGCGGCGGCTGGGGCGCCCACATGCGCTTGCCCGCGCGGGCGCCGTGCTGGTGGCGAGCGCCGGCGCCGCGTTGGCGATCGCCGGGGCCGGCGTGGCGCTGGCCCCGAACGTCGCCGCGGTGCTCGTTGCGTGGCTGTTGATCGGCGGCGTCACCGGGATGGCCGCGCGCCTGGCACTCCGGGCGGGGCGCCACGCCACGGCGCCGGCCGTCGGGCGGCTCGTCGAGACCGCGACGGGAGGCCGCCCGGGGAGCATCGTCGGGCTCGTCGCCGCGACGACGCCGGCGGGAGCGAGCGCTCAACTGTGGACGCTGGCGGACCGAAAGGCGGTCGCCGTGGTCGATGGCGCCGCGCTCGCGGTGCGTCGGCTACTCGCGCGCGACACGCGCACCTCCCTGTTGGCGGCAACGTTCGCGGCGGCGCTGGGCGCGGTGCTGTTCCTCGCCGCGGCCCCCGCCTCCGGTGCCGGCCGGGCGGCAGCGTTCTGGCATCCACTCCGCACCCTCGCCGACGCGCGCACGCCCGTGCGACTTGTCGTCGACCGCGCGGCGGTACGCCGGGGCGATAGTGTCACGGTCACGATCGAGGTTCCGGCCGCGACGCGTGCCACGCTCTGGACCCGCGGGCCGGGAGAGCCGTGGCAGCCCGCGCCGGTGGCGCTCGACTCGCTGGGACGCGCGCGCCGACGGCTGGGACCGCTGCAAGGGGACCTGTACCTGCGAGCGTCGAGCGGCGGCCGGAGCAGCGCCCAAGTCCGCGTCGCGGTGGCGTTGCCCGCCTTCGTCGCGGGCCTCGAGCTCACGGCGCGCTACCCGAGCTACCTCGGCCGCCCGGACGAGCCGCTGGCGCCCGGTGCCGACACGATCCCGATCCCCGAAGGCACGGTGATCCTGTCCAGCGGGGCGGCGAGTGTGCCGCTCGCGCGCGCGGCGTGGCGTCGGGGAGACGTGCGCGCGGCGCTCACGGTCGCGGGCAGCGCGTTCTCGGGGCGCCTGGCGCCGCGCGGCTCGGGAACGTGGCTGCTCGAGCTCGCCACCGCCGACGGCGCGCCGCTCGAAGGCGACGCGCCCGTGCTGCGGCTGACCGTGGTGCGCGACTCGGCACCAGTCGTCGCCGTACCCGTGCCGGGGCGGGATACGACGCTGCCCCTGACGCTGCGTCAGCCGCTCGTGATCGACGCGCGCGACGATCACGGTCTCACCCGGCTCGAAGTGGTGAGCTGGCGCGTGAGTCAGACCGGGAAAATAGGAGAGGCGGTGCGGGAGTCGCTGGACGTGTCCGGTGCGGGTGAGCGCACCATCGTGCAGGGCGATCTCGACGCCGGACAACGGGGGCTCCTACCCGGCGACACGCTGCGGCTGCGTGTCGACGCCTGGGACAACGCTCCCACGCCGCACGTTGGTCGCAGCCCGGAGATCGCCCTCCGGCTCCCGAGCCTCGAGGAGCTGCGGGCGGCCACGCGCAGCGCCACCCGCGACGCGACGGCGGAGGCGGACTCGATTGCGGCCGCCCAGCTCGAGCTCGGCCGGCGCACCAGCGACCTGGCCCAGCAACGCTCGCGTGACGGGGCCGCGCCCCGCCGGGGCGCGGCGGACGAGCGGGAGGCCACGGGGGCGCTCCCCTTCCAGGCGACCGAGCGGGCGCAGGCCGTGGCCCGGGATCAGGAGGCGCTGCAGGCGCGCGTGCAGGAGCTGTCGCGAGCCATGGAGCGGATCGCGCGGGCGGCCGAGGCGGCGGGGATCGGAGACACGGCGTTTCAGGCGCGGCTGCGGGAGGTGCAGGAGCTGCTGCGGCGCGCCGTGACGCCGGAGCTCGAGCAGCGGCTGCGCGAGCTGCAGGACGCCTTGGCGAAGCTCGACCCCGAGGCGACGCGCCGGGCGCTCGAGCGACTGGCCGAAGCGCAGCAACAGCTTCGGGCCGAGCTGGAGCGCAGCCAGGAGCTGTTCCGGCGCGCGGCGGTCGAGGGCACGCTGGCATCGCTCGCGGCCGATGCGGAGGATCTGCGGCGCCGCCAGGCGGAGTGGAACCGCGACGCCGCGCCCAGCGCCGACAGCGCGGCGGCGGTGCGCCAGCGGGCGCTCGCGGGCGGCGCCGACTCGCTGGCGCGCGGGATCGGTCGGGTCGCGAAAGACATCGGGGCGCGCCCCGGGTCGGCGCTCGCCGCGCCCGAGCAGGCGGCACGCGAGGCCGGAGGTGCGATGCAGCGCGCCGCGCAGTCGGCGGACGTGCGGCAGGCGGCGGCCGCTGGCCAGGCGGGCGCGGAAGCCGAGCGTCAGCTGGCGGGCGTGCCGGATCAGCTCCGGGGGCAGCTCGATTCGCTGGCGCAGGCGTGGCGTGGCGAGACGCTCGCGGCGCTCGACCGCGCGCTGTTCGAGACGGCGGCCATGGCCGCTCGTGAGCAGCAGGTGTCCGATGCGCTGCGTCGCGGCGAGGCCGGTCCCCCGACCCGCTCGCAGCAGGCGTCGGTGGAGGAAGGAACCGACGTGGTGGCACGGGCGATTCGCGAAGCGGCAGGCAAGCACGCGCTCGTCTCGCCGCAGCTCGACGCGGCGCTCGGCTACGCCAAGCGCCAAATGGCCGCCGCGCGCGGCCAGCTCGAGGAAGCCGATCCGAACGCGTCCGCCGCCGCCGCGCTCGCCGACGATGCGCTCGACGCCCTCAACGCGGTCGCGGTGGGGCTCGCCCAGAGCCGCAAGCAGGTGAGCGGGGCGCAATCGGGGACCGGATTCGCCGAAGCGGTCGAGCGGCTCGCGCGTCTGGCCCGCGACCAGCAGGGGCTCAACGGTCAGGCGCAGGGTCTCTTGCCCCTGATGGGAGCCGGGCAGGCGATTCTGGAGCAGCTCCGCGCTGTGGCGGCGCGGCAGCGCGCGCTCGCCGAACAGCTCGAACGGATGCAGGCACAAGGAATCAGCTCCGCCGCCGGCCCGCTGGCGCAGGAGGCCAGAGAACTCGCCCGCCAGCTCGAGGCCGGGCGACTCGACCAGCGGACGATCGAGCGTCAGCAGCGCCTGTACCACCGGCTGCTCGACGCCGGCCGCACCCTCTCCAACGACGAGCCGGACCAGAACAAGGAACGTCAGAGCCGGCCCGCAACGGGCGACAGCGTGCGCGTTCCCGCCGCGCTCAAGCCTGGAGCGACGGGAGCGGGCCCGCGGCTCCGCTACCCCACGTGGGACGAGCTGCAGTCACTCACGCCGGAACAGCGTCGGCTCGTGCTCGACTACTTCCGCCGGCTCAATGCGCCACCGTAACGCCCGCGTCGCCCGCGTGGCGGTCCGTCTTGGTCTCGGGCTCGCGCTCGCGGTCGCGTCCGGGCAGGTGGTGCGCGCACAGGCCATCGGACAGGGCTTCGAGCTCGAGCGCGCGGGTCAGTTCGAGCAGGCGGCGAGCATCTACTTCGCGACGCTACGCGCGGACCCCACCAATCTTTCGGCGCTGCTCGGGCTGGAGCGTGTGCTGCCGCCGATCAACCGGTTGGCGGAGCTCGTGCCCGCTGCGCAGCGCGCCGCCGTTGCGAGTCCCGCGAACGCGGCGCTCCGGGCGGTCCTGCTCCGCACCTACGTGGGCATCAACGAGCCCGACAGCGCGCGAGCCGTGGCGCGGCGCTGGGCGGCCGCGGCGCCGCGCGACGAGGCGCCCTATCGCGAGTGGGCGATGGCCCTGGACGACCAACGCCGCCACGCGGAGGCGCGCGCCGTGCTGCTCGAGGGACGGCGCACCCTGGGGCGTCCCGGCGCGTTCGGGATCGAGCTCGCCGCGCTGAGCGAGCGCGCCGGCGACTGGGTGGGGGCGGCGCGGGAATGGGCCGCGGCGCTCGAGGGCGCGCCGGTGCAGCTGCCCACCGCCGCGAGCGAGCTCGCCCAGGCGCCGCAGGGCGAGCGCGAGGGGATCGCCGGGCTGCTCACGGCGGGCGATCCGCCGCCTCTGGTCCGGCGGCTCGCCGGGGAGCTGCTGTTGGCGTGGGGCGCGGCCGAGCGCGCCTGGACGGTGTTCGCACCGAGCGTCGCGACGCCGTCCACCGATGCAGCCTACGCGGCCCGGCGATTCGCCGACCTCGCGGCGGCGCACGACACCCCCGAGGCGCGGCGGGTGCGCGCTCTCGCGCTGGCCCGCTACGCCGAGCTCGCGCCCGACGCGGTGGCCGTGCGCGCGCGCACCGACGCGGCGCGAGCCTTTCTCGAGGCTGGCGACCGGGAAGGAGCGCGCGCCGTGCTGGAGCAGCTCGCCCGCGATTCGGCCGCGCCGGCCGAAGCCCAGGCGCTCGCCCAGGCGGCGCTGGTGCAGACGCTGATCGACGCCGGGCGGCTCGACGAAGCGACGCAGCGGGTCGCGCACGACGGCCGGCTCACGGACGAAGACCGCGCGACGCTGCGGCTGCGGCTCGTGCGGGCTCGCATCGCCGCGGGGGACCTGGATCGCGCCGGGGCAATGCTGGCGCGGGATTCGAGCGTAGAGGCGCTCGCCCTCCAGGGATGGATCGCCCTGTATCGCGGCCGGCTCAAGCAGGCGTGGCAGCTGTTCCTCGAAGCGGGCCCGTACGCGGGTGACCGCCACGAGGCGACCGAGCGCACGGCGATGCTTTCACTGTTGCAGCAGGTGCCAGGCGACTCGTTCCCCGAGCTGGGAGCCGCGCTGCTGACCCTCTCCCGTGGCGACTCCGCGGGTGCCGTGCAGTCCTTGCGGCTTGCGGCTGGGAAACTGCAGGCGGTGGAGGGCGGTGGGGGGCGGGCCGCCGTGCTGTTGTTGGCGGGCAGGGTCGCGGCCCGGCTGGGACCGAGTCAGCCCGACACCGCCGTCGCCCTGTTCGCCGAGGTCGTGCGGACCGGCGGCACCGGCGCCGCGGCGCCGGCCGCGGAGCTCGAGTGGGCCCGACTGCTCGAGCGCCGGCTGCAGACCGCCGACGCGATTCAGCACCTCGAGCACCTCATTCTCTCCTATCCCCAGAGCGCCCTGATCCCGGAGGCGCGGCGCGAGCTCGAGCGGGCGAAGGGAGCGATTCCCAAGTCGTGAAGCGGAGAGAGTTCGTGAAGGCGGTCGGGCGGACGGGCGGTCTGGCGTTCAGTGCCGATCTGCTCGGCTTCCGTCCGCCCATCCGCCCATCCGCCGCTCAGTCCCTCCTGCTCCCCATGGACGATGCCCAGACCGATCACCTCAAGGCCTACGGCGTCACGTATCGGGTCGTGCAGGCGGGGATCAAGGCGGAGTGGCTCTTGAACTACCGCGGCGGCTCGTTTCTCATGCCCGACGGGGCCGCCATCCGGCGCGACGCGGCGCTCGCGGGGGTGAGCGTCCAGCCGGTGGACGAGGCTCAGGTCACCGCCATCCGGGGGGAGATCGAGGCGAGCAACATGGACGCGGTGCCGCTCGAAAAGGCGCCGCGGGTGGCCGTGTACGTGCCTCCCAACGCGCCCCCGTGGGACGACGCCGTCACCATGGCCCTGCAGTACGCCGGGATCGCGTTCGACACCGTGTGGGACTTCGAGGTGCTCTCGGGGAAGCTGGCGCGGTACGACTGGCTGCACCTGCACCACGAGGACTTCACGGGGCAGTTCTCCAAGTTCTACCTGATCTACGCTGGCACCCCGTGGTTGGCCGAGATGGTGCGGTTCAATGCCGACGCGGCGAAGCGGCTCGGCTTCGGCACCGTCCCGGACCTGAAAAAGGCTGCGGCCCGGAAGATCCGCGACTACGTCTCCAACGGCGGCTTTCTGTTCGCGATGTGCACGGCCACCGAGACCCTGGACCTGGCGCTCGCCGCCGCGCGCGTCGACATCGCGGCGGCGTTCGCCGACGGCACCCCGATGGACCCCGACGCAGACCGCAAGCTGGACTGGTCGCAGGCCCTGGCGTTCAGCGGCGCGCGGCTCGAGCCCAGTCCCCAGGTCGCGAGCTTTTCCGACATCGACGGGCACCAGGTCAACGCCGCCGGGCGACGCCAGCCGCTCGGCGCCTTCAAGCTGTTCAACTTCAGCGCCAAGATCGACCCCGTCCCGACGATCCTCGTCCAGAACCATCGCCAGGTGATCCCCGACTTCTACGGCCTCACGACGTCGTTCCTGCGCGACCGTCTCAAGCCGAGCGACACGGTGCTCGCGGACGAAGAGGGTGCGCCCTGGGTCAAGTACATCAACGGCGACCACGGCAAGGGCACCTGGACGTTCTTCGGCGGGCACGACCCGGAGGATCAGCAGCACCAGATCGGCGATCCGCCGACGGACCTGTCGCTGCACCCCCATTCGCCCGGCTACCGGCTCATCCTCAACAACGTGCTCTTTCCCGCGGCCAAGAAGCGCGAGCTCAAGACGTGAGCGTGGAGCGGCTCGCGCCTGCGGTGCGCGACCTGCTGCGCGCCGAGATCGCGGCGGCCCATGGGCGCGAGGTCTCGTTCGTGGTGCGCCCCGATGCCAATGGCCTGATCATCGAGGCGCGCGTCGTGGCGCGCGGCACCGTGGACGCCGTGCTCGCCCTCCCAGGGATCGCACTCCGGGGAGAGCTGCTGGTGCACAACCACCCGAGCGGGGTGCTCGAGCCCTCGGGAGCGGATCTCAGCGTCGCGGCGCGGCTGCACGACGGCGGCGTCGGGTTCGCCATCGTCGACAACGCGGTCAGCGACTGCTATGTCGTCGTGGAATGCCCCCGCGCGCGGGCCACCACCCGCATCGATGCGATCGACGTGGCGGGGCTGCTCTCTCCCAGCGGGCCGGTGGCGCGCGGGCTCGGCAGCTTCGAGGACCGGCCCAGCCAGCGCGACATGGCCGCCTACATCGCCGATCTGTACAACGACGGCGGCGTGGGGATGCTCGAGGCCGGCACCGGCGTCGGGAAATCGTTCGCGTATCTCGTTCCGGCGCTGGTGTGGGCGCGCGAGAACGGCGAGCGCACCGTCGTCTCGACCAACACCATCAACCTCCAGGAGCAGCTGGTCGGCAAGGACCTGCCGATCCTCGCCCGCGCGCTCGGGACCGGGGAGCACACCCCCACGTTCGCGCTGCTCAAAGGGTGGCGGAACTACGTGTGCCTCGCGCGCCTCGAGCAGGCGCGCGAGCAGGCGACGTCGCTGTTCGAGGACGAGCGCCGCGCCGAGCTCGAGGCGCTGGCGGCGTGGGCGGCGCGCTCCGGCGACGGCTCGCTCGCCGATCTCCCCGACCAGCCGAGTGGCGAGGTGTGGGACGCGATCGCGGCGGAGTCGGACCTGTGCACCCGGCTCAAGTGCCCGCACTTCGACCGCTGCTTCGTGTTCCAGGCGCGCCGGCGGGCGGCGGAAGCCGACGTGGTCGTCGTGAACCATCACCTGCTCGCATCCGATCTCGCGGTGCGCATGGTGTCCGACAACTGGCAGGAGGCGGCCGTCCTGCCGCCGTACCGCCGGCTCGTGCTCGACGAGGCGCACCATCTGGAAGACGTCGCGGCGATGCACCTGGGCGCCCAGGTGAGCCGGCTCGGCGTCGATCGGCTGCTGGGGCGGCTCGAGAAAAACGGCCGCGGATTGCTCCCGACGCTGCGCTCGGTGCTGTTCGGGCGCGATGACCTTCTCTCCGCGGCGAGCCGCGACCTGGTGCAGCAGAGTCTCGTCGACGCCCTCGCCGCGGCGCGCCGCGCCGCGGAGACGGTGTTCACCCTGCTCGCGCGCCGGCTCGACCACGAGCCGGGCGCGGGAGCGAGTCCGGTGCTCCGCCTCGGCGACGCGTTTCCCGGCGACGCCGTGTGGCCGCAGGGCCTGGACGTGGGGCTCGACAACCTGCTGCTCGCGTTCTCGCGGCTGTGCGACGGCGTGGAGACGATCGCCGACCGCCTGACCCTGGACGATCCGTCGGAGCGGCGGGCTCAGCTCCTGGGCGAGCTGCGCGGCGTGGCCCGACGACTCCAACAGGTGGCGGCGGGGTTCATCGCGGCGCTGCGGCCGCCGCCGGGAGGCCCCGCCGCGGTGCGCTGGCTCGAGCGCCGCGGGCGCAAGGTGGTGAACGTCTCGCTCGCCGCCGTGCCGCTCGATCTCGCGCCGATTCTCAAGGACAACTTGTTCGACCGGGTCGAGACCGTGGTGCTCACGAGCGCCACGCTCGCCGCGGGCGGCGACTTCAGCTACCTGGAGGCGCGGCTCGGGCTCGATCTCCCGCCCAGTCGCCTCAAGGTGCGCGAGATCCACGCCTCTCCGTTCGATTTCGCGGCGCAGTGTGTGTTCGGCATTCCCACCGACGTCCCGGAGCCGCGCGACGACGAAGCGGGGCACGACGCGGCGGTCGCGCGCGTGGTGGTGGAGCTGGCCCACGCGGCGGACGGCGGCATGTTCGTGCTGTTCACGAGCCACGGGGCGCTGCGACGCGCGGCGGACGCGGTGCGCGGCGAGCTGGGCGGCCGCTGGCCGCTGCTCGTGCAGGGCGACGGGCAGCGGGACCAGCTGCTGCGGCGCTTCCGCGACGCGGGCTCGGCGATCCTGCTCGGCACCGATTCATTCTGGGAAGGCGTGGACGTACCGGGGCGGGCGCTGCGCGTGCTCGTCCTCGCCAAGCTCCCCTTCAAGGTGCCCACGGAGCCGCTCACCGCCGCACGGCTCGAGCGCATCGAGGCCGGGGGCCTGAACGGGTTCGCACATTACCTGGTGCCCAATGCCGCGCTCAAGCTCAAGCAGGGGTTCGGGCGCCTGATCCGCAGCCGGGCCGACGTGGGGGCCGTGGTGCTGCTCGACCGGCGGGTGATCACCAAGCGGTACGGGGCGTTGATCCTCGACGGACTACCCCGGGCCACCCGGGTGGTGGGGCATTGGGCGGACGTGCGCGGCGCCTGCGAGGAGTTCTTTGCCCGGCACGGGATCGGGGTGGAAGCGAGGGCGGTGGAGGGCGGTGGAGGGCGGTGAAGGGCGGGGGAAGGCAGCGGAGGGCGGTAACGGGCGGCGAACGCAGAGCGTAGATTCCGGTAGAGGAGGACGGGCGTGACCAAGCTCAGCAAGCGACTCGCCGCGTTGCCCAGCTATCCGATGGCCGAGATCCCGGCCATCAAGCGCCGGTTGCTCGAGCGGGGCGTGGATGTGATCGATCTCGGTGCCGGTGACGCCGACTTCGCCCCGCCGGCGGTGGCGATCGACACCTTGGCGCGCGCGGTGCGCGACCCCGCGATGAGCCGCTACCCGTTCCAACTCGGCCTGCCCGCGTTCCGTGAAGCCGCCGCCGCCTATCTGCGACGCCGCTTCGGCGCGCGCTTCGATCCGTTCAGCGAGCTGCATCCGCTCATCGGCTCGAAAGAAGGCATCGCCCATCTCGCCATGGCGCTGCTCGACCCGGGCGACGTGGGCGTAGTACCCGAGCCCGGGTACGCCGTGTACGAAGGCGGGACGGTGCTCGCGGGCGCGGAGCCGTACCGCTATCCGCTCATTCCCGAGACGGGGTTCTTGCTGGAGCTGTCGGACCTACCCTCCGACGTGGTGCGCCGCACGAAGCTCGTCTACCTCAACTATCCCAACAACCCGACCGCCGCCGTCGCGCCGCGCGACTACCTGGCACGCACCGTGGAGTTTTGCCGCCGTCATGGGATCGTGATCGCGTACGACAATCCCTACTGCGAGATCACGTTCGATGGCTACGTGGCGCCGAGCATCTTCGAAATCGCGGGCGCGCGCGAAGTCGCCGTCGAGTTCCACTCGCTGTCGAAGACCTTCTGCATGACCGGCTGGCGCCTGGCGTGGGCGGTGGCGCGGCCGGAGCTCATCGCCGCGCTGGCGCGGGTGAAGAACTACGTGGACACGGGCGCGTTCCTCGCGGTGCAGGCGGCGGGTGCGGCGGTGCTGCCGCAGGCGGAGGAGCTGGCGCGGGGGTACGTGGCACGGTTTCAGGAGCGGCGCGACGCGCTGCTCCCCGTGCTGCGCGCGCACGGGTTCGAGCCCGAGACGCCGGGGGCCACGATGTACGTGTGGGTGCCGCTGCCCGAGGGAGTGGCGTCGGCGGCGTTCGCGCGCCGGGCGCTCGAGGACGCGGGCGTGGTGACGCTCCCCGGCAGCGGGTTCGGGGCAGGGGGCGAGGGGTTTTTCCGTCTGGCGCTCACGGTCGACACGCCGCGGCTGATCGAAGCGGCGGAGCGGCTGGGAAAGGTGCTCGCCGCTGTTTGAGCCTCGTGCGGTTCCGTCCCGCCTACGGCGGTTCACGTGGATCGGGAGTGGCGCGATCCACGTGGCGGTCGTGATCTGGCTGGTGACGGCGTCGTGGCGTATCGACGGGCGGCAGGGGCTGATCACGATCATTCCGCCCGACATGCCGCTGGCGCACGAGCTGCCGCCGTTCGGGGGCACGCGCCGCGGCGTGGGGCCGAGCGGGGGCCTGGGGCGGCCCCTGCCGGATGCCAGGATTCCGGACACCACGCCGCCCGAGCCCGCGCCGGTGGGCAGGCCCGACAGCATGCTGGCCGCGAACCCCGCCAGCGTGGGTCCGCACATCGTCACGCCGCCCCAGGTGGGCGACGGCCGCCTGTGGGTGAACCCGCGTCCCGCGCTGCCGGCGGAGGTGGCGGGGGCGTTGTACGAGTCGCACGAGCAGCGCGATACGGGCGTGGTGCGCCGGTTGCACTCGATGATGGATTCGCTCAACGTGATCATTGATCAGGAGCAGCGCGCCCGCCGCACGCCGGTGTGGACGACCGACGTGGCGGGGAAGGTGTTCGGCATCGACTCGCAGTTCATTCACATCGCCGGGATCAAGATCCCGACCGCGGCCCTGGCGCTGTTGCCGATCTCACTGCCGCAGGGGAACTACGGCGAGCAGATGCGTGCGCGTCAGCTCGACGAGATGCGGGCCGATCTGATGCAGGCCGCGCGCCGCACCGAATCGCTCCAACTGTTTCGCCAGTACGTGCGGGAGCTGCGCGCCCGCAAGGCGGCGGAGCGGGAAGCGCAGCAACGGCAGCGGGGGGACACGACGAGGGTCAAGGCGGATACGGTCAGCGGAGTTCCCTGACTAGTGGACCCCGGGCCGCCGGCCCGGGGTCAGCCGCGCAAGACGGGTGGTCCCCGGAGCGGCTAACCCCGGGGCGGTGCCCCGGGGTTCATCGAGGTCACGGCGTCCCGCAGTCGCTCGAGCGCCGCCGCTTTCCCTACTACGTACAGCAGCTCGTTCACGGGCTCCGACACCGTGCCGCCCGTGAGCGCGATGCGGATCGGCTGGAAGATCTTCCCGGCGGGGACGCCCTTTTCGTCAGCCAGACCGCGCAGCCGCTGCTCGAGCGCCTCCGGAGTCCACTCGGTGTCGCGCAGCGCGACGAGGCTCGCATTGAGAGACGCCTTGTAACCCGCCGGATCCTTCGCGATCTCTTTCTGCGCCTTCTCGTCGAGCACCAAGAAGCGTGCGTCGAGGCGCACGGCCACCTGTCTTCCCACGTCGAGAGTGGTACGCGAGCGCGTTTTCACGGTGGCGATCGCCTTGAGCACCGCCTCGCGGTAGCCGTTCAGCCCGAGCGCTTCGAGCTGGGGAGCGACGAGCGGGTACAGTTGCTCGGCCGAGCTGGCCGAGAGATACTGGCCGTTCATCCACTCGAGCTTGGTCATGTCGAAGATGGCGGGCTTTTTCTGGATGCCCTCGAAGGAGAAGAGCGCGATCATCTCGTCGAGCGTCATGATCTCGCGGTCGCCGCCCGGGCTCCAGCCGAGCAGCGCCAGGAAGTTGCGCATGGCGGCCGGGAGAATGCCCATGTGCTGGTAGTCGCCGACGGCGGTGGCGCCGTGGCGCTTGGAGAGCTTCTTGCCGTCGGGTCCGTGGATCATCGGCACATGACCGAACACGGGCAGCGCGGCGCCGAGCGCGCGATACAGGGCGATCTGCTTGGGCGTATTCGAGATGTGATCGTCGCCGCGCAGCACGTGGGTGATGCGCATGTCGACGTCGTCCACCACGACGGCGAAATTGTAGATCGGCGTGCGGTCCGAGCGCAGGATCACGAAGTCCTTGATGTCTTCGCCCTGGAACGAGATCCGGCCGTGCACGGCGTCGTCCCAGGCGATCTCGCCGGGAGGGAGGCGAAAACGGATGGCGCCCTCTTCTATGTAGGCCTTGCCTGCGGCGAGGAGCTTGTCCGCCATCTCCTGATGCCGTGTAACGCGGGCACCCTGGAACACGGGCTCCTCGTGCCAGTCGAGGCCGAGCCAGGTGAGACCGTCGAGGATGACGCGCGTGTGCTCGTCGGTGGAGCGGGCCTTGTCGGTGTCTTCGATGCGGAGCAGGAACTGGCCGCCCGCGTGGCGCGCGTACAGCCAGTTGAACAGGGCGGTACGGGCGCCGCCGACGTGGAGGTAGCCCGTGGGCGAGGGGGCGAAGCGGACGCGAGTGGTCATCGGGGACTAGGGATTAGGGACTCGGGACTAGGGATGCAAGGTCCGAGTCCCGAGCCCCTAGTCCCGAACCCCGATTCACCACGGAGAGGGGGGGATTCGAACCCCCGATAGAGGTATTAGCCCCTATAACGGTTTAGCAAACCGCCGCCTTCAGCCACTCGGCCACCTCTCCCGAACGGCTGAATTATCCGCAGCCGATAAGGGACGAGCAAGGGCGCGAGTCATCCCCAGGCTGAAGCCTGGGCTCAGGGCGGCGACGCTGCCCGACGGCACCGTCCTCATCGCGTCCTATCATCCCAGGCGGCAGGGCACCAAGACGGGCAAGCTCACCCGAGCGATGTGGTACCGGGTGTTCCGGACGGCGCGCGGGATCCTCGAGTAGGGACCCGCCGCGGGAGCGGCTCGAGTTTCGCCAGCTCCGCCAGGTTGCGGCCGATCCGCAGGGCGACCGTCACCAGCATCGCGAGTGCCAGTGCCGCCGCTGTGCAGGTTGCGATCGTCACGACTGCGGGGTCCGCGCCGGCCGTCACCAATAGTCCGTTCGCGAGCACCAGAACGATGCGTGCCTCCGTGGGACCGATCCGGCCGTACCCGAGCCGGAACACGCCGAATACCGTGGACTCGAGGTACAGGTTGATCGATAGAACCAGATACGCGACGACGCCGGCGAGCGCGACGCTCAGGGGCACGTAGGGCGAGAGTCCGATCCCCGCGCCGATTGCCGCCGTTGCGAACGCATCCACCACGTGGTCGAGATAGTACCCGTAGCGCCGCCGCTCCGCACGGCGCAGCCGCGCGAGCGTCCCGTCGAGCGAGTCCCCGAACCAGTTCACGAGGAGCAGCACGCCTGCGACCCAGAGCCAGGCGGGGCTCAGCGCGGACAGCGCATACGCCACGCCGGCGCCCAGCGCCCCCACGACGCCTACGAGCGTCAGCTGATCCGACGTGACCCACGCGGGCAGCCGCTGGGCGATCGCTCGGAGCAGCCGCCGCTCGGGCTCGGCGAGCAGGAACGTCAGCTCGCGGCGCGCGTCGACCGGTGCCACCAGACGATCCGGAGCGAGGGGACCAAGAGGAGTGTGAACAACGCGACGTAGAGCCAGACCGGGAGCCGCACGCTGGCGCCGAGCCACGCGAGCAGGGCGTAGCGCGGCAGCGAGCGCGCCGCCACGGCGCCCGCGTACTTTCCGAGCGGGTAGCCCGTCGCGAACGCGAGCGCCTTGAAGGGAAAGAAGGGCAGGGGCGTGAGCCCCGAGAGGGTGATCACGGCGAACGGGAAGCGCCGGAAGACGCGCTCGGGCATGCTCGCGCCCTGAGAGGGCGCGCTCGGCCCTGGGTGCGTCCTTAAGGACGCACTCGCGCCGAGCCCGGGCTTCAGCCCGGGAATGCCCGCGCGCCGCGCTGCGGCCCGCTCGATCAGCGGCACGAGCAACCGATGATCTAACAGGGCCGCGACCACCGTTCCCGCGGTCGCGACGAGGGCGGTCGGCCAGACGCCGTGGCGCGCGCCGTACCAGATGACCACGGGCTCGTGGGGCAGGACCGCCAGGGCGACGTTCGAGAGGAGCGCGTAGCCGAACAGCCACACCGCGCTGGCGAACACGGAGTTCATGAGCCGACGTTCGCCCGCCGGTCTCAAGTGGAATTCAAGGGACCTGGAGAGGGGGGCCGCGCGCGGTACCTCGACGCCACGCAGATCGCGCAAGCAAAGGCCGATGCGGAGAAGGTGCGCATCGACATCGCGGCCAAGGCGCGGGCGGAAGGCCTGCGCATCACGACCATCGCCGAGGCGACCGCGGAAAGCATCCGGCGGCAACCGGATGCTCCTGGGCTGGCGGAAACGCCGCCCCCGCCGCCGACTACCGAGCCGGTCCCCGAGAAGGCGAGGTGGCAGCAGTAATCGCGATCACTCGTCGCCCGGCGTGAGCAGCGTCACCGCCACCCCCGCGTGGTCCGACGGCCACAGTCCCGACGCCGTACGGTCCCCGGGCCGGTCGCCCACCACGTCGCGCCGGACCGGCTGCGTGCCCGCAGGCAGGTTCCGCGTAAACACGAAATCGATCCGCTGGTCGAACGTCGATCGGGCGTTCAAGAGATCGCCCTGCTGACAGCAGGTGAGGCCGAGCGCATGGCGCTCGGGCTCGATCCACGTGTCGCCGTAACCCGCTGCCAACATCATGGGGTAGGTCGGGGTCACGCGGGTCGGATCGATGCCATAGGCGTCGGAGTTGAAATCCCCCACCAGAATCGTCGAGCCGGTCTCGGCCGAGAGCAGCGCGAGCAGCTCCCCGGTCTGCGCCAGCTGCAGGTCGGGAGCCTCCTGACCGACCAGGTGCGTGACGACGAACCGGTAGGCGCGTCCGTCGACCGTCGCGACGATCGAGCTCCAACCCTGGTATAGGCCTGACGTCACGCCGGCGATGGTCACGACCTGCGACGCGGCGTACACGCCGGACCGGGCATCGGCGTAGGGAACATCGGCGCGCACCAGCACCGCGTCCCCGTCGGTCCAGCGTACGCCGGCGAGGATCGGCTGCCCGGATGCGTCCACGCCGGCGATCACCGGCACCTGCAGGTCCGACGTGCGGTCCACCGCGGCGGCAGTGTAGTCGACGCCGCGCGCGTGCAGGGAATCGATCACGAGCTGCAGGAAGTCGTAGGCGACGCGCGTGGCCGGCTCGAAGGGATTGTCAGTGGTGCGGTACAGCGCCAGCTCCTCGAGCCCGACCACGTGCGGCCGCCGCGCGGCAATGGCGCGCGCCAATGCCCCCGCACGTGCCGGGAAGTCCGTGGCCTGAACGTGTCCCCACTCCTCGGTGGCAAGGACGACCGCCTCGTCGGCCGTCTGAGCTGCGAGCACGCGGCCGATGTCCGCTCCCAGGTAGACGTTCCACGTCAGGGCCGTGATGCCCGGCGCGCCGCGCGGGGCTGCGCTTTTCGCTTCGCCCACGACGCGGGCCGCGACGCTCGGAGCGCCGCTGGTCGAGTCTTCGCACCCTGCGGCGGACCAACCCACCGCGGCGCACACGATGAGCGTTCCCGCGCCCGTGATTCCCCTACGCATTGGTGCCTTCTCCGTGGAGGTTGGTCCATACGGTAGGAGGCCTCGGTAAAGGGCGAGTCAAGTCGCCCGGAGAGCACCTGCGGGCTCCATAGCGGAAGTGTCACACGGGAGCCACACTTATGAAGCTGCAATGCGCCCTAATCGTGGCGGAGTGCAAGCCGCCCGCCGACTCTCCGCGTGGCACTGCCCTTGCGCATACGCAACACCACGTATGCGACACATTGCGATCGTGCTACTCGCGGTGGGTTCCCTCGTGGCCGTGCCACGCCGGGCTCCGGCGCAGCAAGCTGCGAGAGATCTTGCAGCATTCACGGTGGTCTCAGGGGCGCGCCGTCAGTACCGCGCCGTCGCGGCCGCGCTGCTGACGATGCCGTCGCAGCAGCAGACGCCGCGCGGCGTCGGTCCGCTGGCGGCGCGCGTGTCGTGGAGCACCATGGGCGTCGCCGCGCTGCCCGCGCGCCGCGCCTGGACGTCGTCGCACACGGCGCTCGCGGGCGCGTTCACCGTGTTGTTGCTGGTCGACGCGGCGCAAACGCGCGACCTGGCACGCCGCGGCTGGCCCGGCTTCCGGGAAGCGAACCCGCTGCTGGGCCCGCGCCCGAGCGTCGGTCAGGTCAACACCTACACGGCGCTGGCGGCCGCCGCTACGATGACCGCCGCCGCCGCCGCTCCCCCGCGGCTCCGCCCGTGGCTGCTCGGCGCCGCATTGGCGGTCGAGGCGGTGACCGTCGGCGGGAGCGTGCGTAACGGTCTCCCCCTCAGAATTCACTAGCCTCGCCACCGTCAATCGCGCGATCGTGGCCTGCGAGCGCTGCCCGCGGCTGCGCCGCTATTGCCGCCGCATCGCCCGGGACAAGAAGCGCGAGTTCCTCGATTGGACGTATTGGGGAATGCCGGTTCCCGGGTTCGGCGACCCGAGGGCGCGCTTGTTGATCGTGGGACTGGCCCCAGCGGCGCACGGCGCCAACCGCACCGGCCGCATGTTCACCGGCGACTCGAGCGGTGAATGGCTGTACGCGGCGCTGCACCGCTACGGCTTCGCAACCCAACCGCACGCGGTTTCTCGGGACGATGGCCTGACCCTGATAGACTGCTACATCACGGCGGCCGCGCGCTGCGCGCCGCCCGGCAACCAACCCAGCCGCGTCGAGCTGGAGCGCTGCCGGGCGTATCTCGCCGCCGACGTGCGGCTGCTCTCCCAAGTGCGCGTGGTCCTCACGCTCGGCCGGATCGCCCACGACAGCTGGCTCAAGGCCGCCGGCTGGTGGGCCAGGCTCGAGCCGCGCGACCGGCCGAGCTTCGCGCACGGCGCCGTGACCACCCTGCCCGACGGCGTCGCGCTCGTGGCCTCCTACCACCCGAGCCGCCAGAACACCAACACCGGCAGACTGACGCGCGCGATGTGGCACCGGGTGTTCAAGCGCGTGCGGCGGCTGCTCGCTACTGGACGTCGAACTCCGCCGTGATGTCGTAGTCGTCGACGTCGCAGATGCCGACGTGCGCGACGTAGCGTCCCGGTCGGGGAGCGGCATCGGCAGGCAGGCGGATCGCGTCGCGAAAGATGCCGCCGCGTTGTACGGCGAAGCGCCGGGCGTCGGGATTCAACACCTTCGTGGTCGAATCCCAATGCTCGCCGCTTTCGGTGCCGTTCACGGAAATGCACAAGAAATTATTGGTCGGTAGCAGGAACAGAATGGGTGTCTGGCGCCGGTTGGTGATGGCGTAAAGCGCGATCGGGTTCACGCCCGTTGCGGCGCCGTCCGCGTCGCGCCACGCGAAGCGGTCGGGAACGACTGCGAGTGTGACGTCGGCGTGCAGCGTCAGGCCGTGGTCGACCGTGCGGTGACTGGTGCGCGGCGGCAGCCGCGCGCTCATGTTGTCGACGTCGATGCCGATCCCCGGCGTGCCACCCCCCGGCACGGGAGCGACGCGTCCGCGGGCCGCGACGAACTCGTTGCGATAGCGGCTCCAGCGGTCGGTCTTGCCGACCAGCGGGAGGACGAACGTCCGCACGCCCAGGACTTGGACCGGCAGCGGGACGACGATGGTCCAGAGGTCGAACTGTTCGTCGTTCTGGAGAAAGCCCTCCACCGTGAGGGTGGTGTCGGCGGCGCGCTGCGCCGGCGAGGGTGCCGCGCGGCCGCCCAGCATGGCGAGCGCGAGCGCGAGGGTGGCGGTGACCCGTGACATCGCAAGGGAATCTCGAGCGTCCGGGATCGGACGGCTAGAGCGACGGGCTCGACCTTAGGGGGCCTCCCGCGTGCTCGCTCTGCGCGATGCGCAGCGCCTCCGTGACGACCGCGCGCACCTTGTTCTCGTCCGCGTGCGCGTAGCCCGGTGCGAGCGCGCTCACCCACACGTCCAGGTCGGAACGAGGGCTCGTGTCGGGCGGTGCCTCCCGCTTGAACGAAAGCCGCCCGATTGTCATACGCCGCCACAGGGGCGTGGGGGCTGGCTCCGGGTTGCGAACCGGGGGGTCGGGGGCGGGGGCGGGGTGCTGCAGGAACGCGCGGATGACGGGCGCCAGCTCATGAGCAGCGACATCGAAGGTGTGGTCGCCGCACAAATAGGGGGCCAGGATCGTCCGCGACTGGTGGACGAGTGCCCGCACCTGGTGGAAGAACGCGGCTTCGTCTGGCATGGCGTGCGAACGCTCCTTCCTAGGAAGAGCCCGGATCATGGCGACGATCCCGACCGGCGGTCGGGCGGTGGGGCCGCGCCCCGGCCGGGGTCACCGTTGCGCGATGGGGGCGCGATGCCAAAGCCAAAGGCCGCGCAGCCCGGCGTCCGGAACGTCACGCGCCGGCCCAGCACGCGGATGATGAAGACCCGGCCGAAATCGACGTACCCCATGCGATAGGCCGACTTGAGCGAGTTGAGGTTGTCGCTCTCGATGTAGGAGACCAATCCCTTGAAGCCGCGCGCCTGGTAGGCGGCGAGGGCGCGCGTCATGCCGATCGCATGCAGCCGGCGGCCGCGATAGACGTCGAGCGTGAGACCTTTGTACATGTAGACGTAGGCGGGGTCGAATTGCACCACCATCCCGTCGCTCATCAGCGTGGGCGAGTGGGCGTACCACCCGTACGCAGCCGGTTCGTCTCCGTCGACGATGGCGTAGCACGCGTCGCCCTTGCCCAGCGCGTCGTCCAGGAACTCGGCCGTCAGATCGTACTTCGCCTCCGCCGTCATGCGCCGCAACGTGTCGCGGTCGAGAAAGTCGGCGCTCATGCCGGCGGGGAGCTCCAGAAACGCCGGCGCGACCACGGTGATGCACATCCCCCGCAGCACCTTGAAGTCGATCACGCGCTGGATCGCGCGGAAGGTGAACGCGCGCAGCGCGCTCCAGAAGCCGAACGCGGACACCTGGGATCGAAACTCGGCGCTGATGCGCTGGACCCGCACTCCGGGACCTAGGAAAGGGATGTCCCACGCCCACCGCAGGTAGCGCGCCACGCAGCGAGTCCGCTACACCGCGCCGCCCACCTGAGGACGGCACCAGCACGCGATACGCTGGAGCGGGGCCACAACAGATCGCAGCGCGCGAATGTGGCGGACACGCCACATGGCCTCACGGCGGGCGCGGGCACCGGCCTGCGGCCCAAAGCGAAAGACCGGCGGCGCCAACGTTCGTGCCAAGGAGCTGCAGCGCGTGGTGCAGCGTCGCGATGGCGGCCGCCGTGGCGAGCGGAATCCCCGACCGCGTGAGCCCGAGCGACAGGACGGCCTCGTACACGCCGAGGTTGGCCACCCCGATGGGGACGCTGATGCCGAGGTTCAGGGCCGCGAGCACCAGCACGAGCCGCGCGGGCGAGGGCGCGAAGGCGAGCGCGGCGCACAACACGCGCAACGCCGCCAGCTCGGCGAGCCACGCCCCCAGACTGAGCGACACGCCCGCCGCGACCTTGAACGGATCGTGGAGGGCCGCGAGCCCCCGCCCGAGCTCGCGCCGCAGTCGGGCGAGCCGTCCCAGCCAGCGGGGGGAGAACCGGCGCATCGCCAGCAGGAGCAGCGTCACGCCCGCGGCCACTGCGATCACCGCCCGCGGGTCGGCGAGTTGCCTCGGCGCGCCCACCCGGACCAGACGAAACAGGCCGGCCGCGGCGCACAGCAGCGCGAGCGAACCGCCGTCCACGATCTTGTCGGCGAGCAGCACGGCCGTTGCCTGCGGCAGACTCGGCGCCGGCCCACTCGTCGCCCGGCTCAACATGACGACCTTGAACGCGTCCCCGCCCCGGGCAGGCGCGAAGATGTTGAGCCACTCGCCCAGGGCGAAGGCGTGGACGGTCTGGCCGAGCGGGAGCGCGACACCCCGGGGCAGGATGGTCCAGAGGCGCACGGCCTGGAAAGCGAGCTGGCACAGCACGAGCAGCAACACGACGGCGAGCGCCGCGGGCGGCACGGCCGTGAGGCTGCTCCACAGCGCGCGCGCCTGCTGCCGGTGCGTGGCCAACACGACGGCGAGACCGGCTACGAGGGAGATGGAAAAGAAGAGCACGCGTCGCGAAGGCCGCGTGTCGGCCGTCTGGGGCGTCACGTGCCGCTCCGCGCACGCCGCCAGGCCATCCGCACGAGCGATGCGACCGCGTGCAGCGGCCGGTTGTGCAGGGCCGACACGCGGTAGACGCACAGCAGAGCGCAGCCTCGCTCGCAGCCCTTGTAGGTGCGGGCATGCGCCCGCAGATCCCGGCGCGTGTAGTCGGCGAGCGGTTTGTTGAGGCGGCCGCGTTGGGCCGAGCAAAACTGCACCAGTCCGAATTCGTCGACGTAGAGAAAGCGCGACCCCGCCCGGCAGCGCCATGCGGGACGCCGGCCCGCGATCAGCTCGGCGCCGTAATCCTGATCGAGACCGGCCTGCGGCGTACGATCGACGTACCACTGCTTCCACAGGTCCTGATAGGTCTCGCCGCCGATCTGGATGGTGCCGTGCGAATCGTGGAGCAGGTCGATGGTGACGACGAAGCCCAGCTCGTGCAGCTCTCGGATCGCCTCGCCGAATTCCTCCCTCGTTTGCTCGCACAGCACCATGTTGACGAACGCGTCGAACTGCGCGAACTGCCGCACGAGGCCCAGCTTGGGTCGGATCGTCTTGAGGCACTTCTGGATGTAGCCCGTCCGGTCGGCGCGCACCGCGTCGACGCTCACCTCCATGTTCGCGAGCCCGGCGGCGTTGAGGCGCCGGATGAGCGACTCGGTGACCAGGAAGCCATTCGTCGTGATGGAGACCTGCGCGTGACGAGAGCCGTATGCCACGATTTCGGGCAGGTCGGGATGCAGGAGCGGCTCGCCGCCCAAGAGGGCGATGTTCACGACGCCCAGCCGGTGCAGGACGTCCATGCGCCGCTTCAGCACGTCGAGCGGAATCATCTCCGAGGTTTTGTCATACTCGGAGCAGTAGCCGCAGCTCAGGTTGCAACGCCGTGTGATGATCAGCTGGGTTTCAATCGGCGCTCGCCGGAACAGCACCCGGCAGAGCGCGCGAATCGGGTGTTTGACCCGCATCGTGACCTCCGGTGGCGCCAGGCGAGGCCCGCGAGCACGATCCCGGCGCTTGCGACCAGCAGCCACGGCAGCGGAATGGCGAGCAGCGCGCCCGAGCGGGCGATGAGCAGCAGGCGCGGAAACCGCCCGAGGGCGACGGCGCCGAGATACAGGGGCAAGGGGTACTTCCCGAGCGGTGCCAGGATGCGCACCGCGGAGTCGGGGATGGGCGAGAAAATCACCAGCACCGTCGTCCAGAACGGCGCACGCAGGAACGCCGCGATGCTCCAGCGCGCGAGCTTGCCGGTCCGGAGCGCCGCGAGCCTGGGCCGCGCGGCGGCCCAGCCCACCAGCCGGTAGTTGACCGCTTCGGCGAGCGAGGCGCCCGCCGTGCCGACGACCGCGAGCAGCCACGCCGGATAGAAGCGCACGTAGTACAAGAGCGCCGCCTCGAAGGCCGTCGGCAGGAACGGCGAGAGCGGCCCGTGGACCAGGGTGGCGAGCGCCAGGAACGCCACGAGCTTCACGTGAGGTAGCCGGCGTAGCGCCATGCCACCACGGCGAACACGGCGCTCTCGAGAATCCACGCCCAGGGCTGGCGATAGTAGCCGGCGTACATGGCCCGGCCCCAGTAGCCCGTGTTCTTCCAGAGATTGAGCGAGAAGCGCCGCCGGCTGAACGGCAGCAGCAGCGGAATGCCGGTGTCGGTGGGGAGGTCGGCCGCGACGTGCGCGACGATGCTCCCGAACGCGAGTCCGCCGAGCGAGAGGCCGAACAGCAGTACGGCGACCGCCCCGATCGCCACACAGAACACCAGGCTGTGGCTCCAGGTGCCGTGGAACTCGGGGCGTGCCCAGCCGGCGCGGATGAGGAGCGAGTCAGCGTTGGGAAGGAACTGCGCCGCGCCGACCACAGCGAACGTCTCTGGGCGGGGATCGAGCGACGCGATCGCGAGCGCGATGCCGATATGACCGAATTGCATCGTGTCTCCTGGTCGAAGAGTCGGAGACACGATGCCCGCGCCCTCTCAAGCCGATTTCAAGCCACGGACTGCTCCCGGTAGCGGCGGGCCTGGCCCGGGGTGAGCATCTCCTGCAGCACGATGTCGCGCTCGATCGGGGCGGCGAACACGTAGCCTTGCATGTCGGCGCTGAGCCAGCGCTCCCACTCCAGCACGTCGAGCGTCTGGGCGACGGGGCCGGGCTCGAGACCGGTGGCGCGCGCCAACTGCGTCACGTCTGCTCGACCCCCCAGCGCCGCCGCCGCGCCGAGCACGTGCTGGGCCGCGAGCGGCAGTCCGCCGAACCGCAGGCACACCGCGCCGACCACGGCGGGCGGCAGGGTCCCCGGCAGGGAATCGATCAGCGTCCGCGCGGGCGTGGGCCACGCGGGCGCGTCGGGGGCGAGCCGATACCCGGCGGCCACGGCTTCGACCAGGGCGACCGCGAGCAGGGGAATGCCCGCGGTGTCGCGCTCCACGCGCCGCCCCAGGCGATCGCGCTCGTCCGCGGAAAAGGCCGGCACGGCCCAGGCGACGAGCTCCGCGAGCGCGGTCTGGTCCAGCCGGTCGAGGCGGATCACCGCGCCCTCGAGATCGCGTCCTAGCCTGCCCTGCAGCACGTCGCAGCGCTCTCCATCCGGCCCGCCCCGCGCCACGCCCAGGAGCAGCAGCACGCGGTGTGGTGCGGTGTCGCGCGCCAGGGCGGGGAGCAACGCGAGCGACAGGGCGTCCAGCCATTGCGCGTCGTCGATCACGAGCAGCAGCGGACGCTCCTGGGCTGCCGCGGTCACAGCGGCGGTGAACGCCTGGCCGATGTGCATCGCGGGCTCGGCGCGACCCCCGCGGAACCGCGTGCCGAGGTCGGGATCGAGCGCTCCCAGGCTCGCGAGCGCGGGCGCCGGCGCGCTCGCGAGCCCGGGCGCGTCCGCGAGTCCCGCCGCGACGAGCCCCGCCACGGCGCTCCACTCCCGCTCGCGATCCGCTGGCACGGCGCGGGCGGCGGCGACCGTCGCGTCGTCCAGCCGGGCGCGGGCGACGAGCTCCTCGATCAGCCGGGTCTTTCCTTCTCCCGGCTCTCCCTGGACAAGCACGACCTGTCCGCGCGCGGCCTTGGCACGCTCCCACGCCGCGGCGGCGGCCGCGAGCTCAGCCGAGCGACCGAGCAGCGGCGGGCGCGGCCGCGCCGCCGGCGGCGCCGCGAGGATGCGGCGCCCTACCCGCGCCTCGCGGATGCGCTCGACGAGGCGCGCCAGCTCGGGGCTCGGCACCGCGTCCAGCCCGTCACGCAGCGCGCGCGCGAGGTCCGAGGCGACGCGCAAGGCCGCCGCGCGGTCGCCCGCGAGCGCGAGGGCGCGCATCGCCGTGCGGGCCGCTGGCTCGGACGTGGCATCGAGGGCCACGGCGCCGAGCGCGGCGCGCGTCGCCGCCGCCGTGTCGCCGCGGGCGAGCTGCGCCTCGGCGGACTTGACCAGCGCCTCGAGCCCCTGCGCGCGCCACAGGGTGCGCTCCGCGCCGAGCCAGGTCTCGAACTGGTTCGCGTCCGGGAGCGCGAGTCCCTCGAGGAATTCCCCTTCCACGAGCGCCGCCGCCGAGTCCCATTCCCCCCGCTCGGCGTGCGCGGCGAAGCGGTCGCAGTCGAGCGTGACGCGGTCGGTCGCGAGCCGCACCTGGTCGACGTCGGCCTGGACCGCCGTGTCGCCCAGCACGCGCCGCAGCACCCGTAGCGCCTCGCTCAGCGAGTGGCGGGCCAGCGGCTCGGTGCGGTCGCTCCACAGCAGTCCGAGCAGATGCTCCCGCGTGCGGCTCTTGCGGGGGCTGCGTGCGAGGTAGACGAGCAGCGCCAGGTGCTTGCGCCACAGCAGCTCGGGCGGCGCTGCGGCGCCGTCCACGGTCACGCGCGCGGGGCCGAGCACGCGGACGGAGAGGTGGGGGGAGTCGGCCATCGCGCTCCGATTATCGGACACGGTGCGGTCGCCAGCAAGCGCCGCTACATTCTCCTGCCGCATGCCTCTCCCTCACCCTCCCCCCGCTCTCGAAGACGTGCAGCGCGCCGTGGGCGAGCGTTACGAAGTGGTGAGTCTCGCCGGCGCCGGCGGCATGGGCGCCGTGTTCCGGGCCCGGCATCGCACGCTCGGTCACATCGTCGCCGTCAAAGTGCTGCCTCCCGAGGTCGCGGCCAGCGCCATGCGGCGCGAGCGGTTCCGGCGCGAGGCCACACTCGGCGCCGGGCTCGAGCACCCCAACATCGTGCGCGTGTACGACTTCGATACCAGGGAGGGGATCACCTTTCTCATCATGACGTTCGTGCGCGGCGCGACGCTGGAGGAGCGCCTGCGCGACTCCGACCGCCCGACGACAGACGCCGTGCTCCGCACCGTGCGCGAGATCGCGGACGCGCTGGGCTACGTGCACCGCCGCGGTATCGTGCACCGCGACGTGAAGCCCGCGAACATTCTGCTCGATGAAGACAGCGGACGCGCGCTGCTCGCCGATTTCGGTGTCGCCCACGTGGAGGGCACGGCGGACACGTCGCTCACGCAGCCGGGGGTCACCATCGGCACGCCCGGTTACATGGCCCCCGAGCAGATCGCCGGGGGGCGGGTGGACGGCCGGGCCGATTTGTACTCGCTCGCCGCCGTCGCATTCGAGGCGCTCACCGGAACGGCGACCGACTTCAGGGCCGATCGTGCCACGCTGGCCCGTGCGCTCCGCGCCGCGCGGCCGGAGCTCTCCCCCCGCGAGGCGGCGGCGCTCGTCGCCCCGCTCGCCGAGCGGCCCCATGAGCGCCCGACCTCGGGCGAAGCATGGACAACGGCGCTCGAGCGCACGCGACCCCGGCGGCGGCGCTGGGCCATCGCCGCCTTGGCCGTGATCGTCGCCGCGGGCGTCGCAAGGCTGGTGTGGGGACCGGCCCCGGCGTCCGACGTGCCGCCCCGGCTCGCGGTGCTGCCGTTCGCGGTGCTGGGCACGCCGCCCTACCCGGCCACGCAGCTACCGGAGTATTTCGTCTCCCGCTTTCGGCCGGTGGAACGGGTGATCGACGTCCTGTCCTTCGGGCGCGTCGTGGCGCAGACCGGCACCGCGCCGCTCTCGAATGAAGACGCGCGCGATCTGGCCCGGCGGTTGGGGGCGCGCTTTTTCGTCCAGGGGAGCGTGTCGTACACCGGACCGACGGTCACGTTGACGGCGACGCTGTACGAGGGTAGCCACGCACGGCGCAGCGGCACGGCGACCGGCCGCGTCGGGTTGGACGAGTCGGACATGATGGACCGGGTGTGGACCCAGCTCTACCCCGAGTTCACACCCAGTGCTGACGTGACGCTCCCGAACAGCGGTCCCGATGCGTTAGCCGCATACCTCAACGCCGACGCGGCCTTTCGGCGCGGCGACTACCGTACCGCGCGCGACGGGTACACGCGCGTGATCCGCGCCGATACCGGATTCGCCATCGCGCGCCTGCGGCTCGCCCTGATCGCCGCCCAGGTGGATCCCACCGAGCAGGGCTTCGGGCCGCCGCTGCGGCGTGCGATGCTGCACCAGCGCGGCCTGTCAGAGGCCGACAGCCTGCTGCTCGACGGGTACTCCGAGCTGTTGTCGCACGGCGACGGCGAGACGGCGCTGGCCCGGTTCAAGAGCGCCACGGAGCGCGCGCCCGACTACCCCCAGGCGTGGTACGTGCTGGGCGAGTTCTACTACCACTTCGGCGACCTGTTCGATCAGAGCGCGGGCGAGGCGCGACCGGCGTTCGACCGCGTGCTCGACCTCGATCCCCGGTTCTCACCGGCGATCGGCCACCTCATCGCGCTCGCCAATCAGGTGGGCGATCGGCCGGAAACGGAGCGCCTGATCCGCCAGTACTTGCGGGTGGACTCGACGTCGCTGGTGGCCGAGGTCGTGGGGATCGCGGACACGCTCATCCTGGGATCTGTACCCGATCAGGTGGCGCTACTGCGGCACGTATGCGGGCACAGCTTCCTGGCGCTCAAATCCCTGGCGTTTCAGGCCGCGGCGTTCGGCACGCCGGCACAGCGCGAGGGACCGGCGCGCAGCGTGCTGCGCTGCCTGGAGCAACGCGCAGCCACTGATCAGGAGCGGGTGCGCGTGCTGCGCATGGGGCTCGCGGCGGACCTCGCGGCCGGTTGGGTGGACAGCGCGCGGGCTCGCCTCGGCCGCGCGGGCCCCTGGGCGGAGCGGGAGCGGGATCTGTGGGTGCTCGTGATGCACGACGTCGGGTTGCCCGCGCTGGGCGATTGGCAGCGCGCCGCCGCCAGGCTAACCGCGCTGCCCCGCGACGTGCAGGACACTGATGTCACGATCCACTGGGCCCTGGCGCGCGCGGGAGTAGACCGCGCCCGCCACGCCGCCGTCCTGGCGCGGCTCGCCGCGGGTGAGGCGCCGCTCCCGGCGAGCCTCGCCGCCGACCTGCAGGCGCATGCCGCTCTCATTCGGGGCGACTCGGCCGCCGCCCTGCGCCTGTGGAGCGGCGCGACGCGCCGCTATGCGGTGCTGAGCGTCCCGTTCGAGCCGGTGGCGTCGCTCTGGCCGCTGCGGCTCGACCTCGTGCGCGTGGGGGTAGCGCGCCGGGTCAGCGGCGTGGTGGAGCGAGCGTGCGCGTCGTTCGAGGGGCTGATGGGCTACACCGACCAGGTGGCGCAGCCGGAAGTCGCGCGGCTGTGCCGGAGGTGACGTCTAGTCCCCCATCGCCGCGATGAGGGCGGCGAGCAGGGCGGTCGCAAGGCCGCCCACGGCCGTGAGCGTGAGCCCCGGCACCCAGCCAAGCTCCATGCCGACCGACAGCCGGGCGCGCGACTGGACGGGGATG
>WNFY01000467.1_pt1 | contig 39846 bp, 30 predicted proteins | sample 5400091 | NCBI WGS metagenome assembly WNFY01 (sample SAMN13153364, study PRJNA577476) | soil metagenome | isolation source: 60 cm soil or saprolite under grassland replicate 1 | place: USA:California | collected 2016-06-15 | reverse complement strand
TGATGTTCGTGGTGGTCGAGCTGCGCCAAAAGAAGGTTGCCACGATCGCGTCGCCGAGCCGCGGGTTGGTGGGGTTGAACCCTTTCGTGAGGACGGTCCCGTGCTCGCCGGACGCGCTGTTCTTCTGATCGAGGGTGATACCAGACCCCGCCGCCACATCAAGCAGAGGTGCGCCGGGAGCACGGCGCTCGGGACTCATGGCCTCACGACAGCCCGCCGCGAGCAACGCGGCTCCCATGAGACCTGCGATTTTAGTCCGTCTGGCCATCACGCCGTCTCCGTGTAGGACCTGCGCGACACGTCCACGCCGGCGATTAGGAAACCCGCAAACCGCGGCCCTTCGCGGCAAGCTTCAGGCCAACGTCCAGCGCCCGTTCTGAACCGCTGCGATGCGACAAGCGCCGCGCAACTGCGGCGCCGGGTCCTCGACGTGCTATGGCCTTCCCGCAACAGGGGGGACTCGCAACCGATGGCTAGCCGCTGGTCTTGCCGAGAACCTTGGCGAGCTCTCGCACGCAGCGTTCGATCCGCTCGTATACCTCGTCGAACACCGCGCGGCTCTCATTCACCGGGTCGCGCACAGTCCGCGTCTCGACCGCCTCAGGATCGAAGTCCCCCAGGACCATCACGTCGAGCGGCCGGCGCCCGAAGCGCTCGCACACGAGACGACGCTGAATCGGGTCCATTACCACGATGAGATCGGACGCGCGCACCAACTCGACGGTGACGAGACGTGAGCGGTGATTCGAAAGATCCACATCGTAACGCCCGGCGGCGGCCACCGCCTCGACGGGGGGAGGCCGGTTGAGCCCCAAGAACCCAGCCGACTGCACGGCGATGCCGAGGGTCGCGAGCTCGCGACCGAGCAGCGCCCCGGCGAAGGGACTGCGGCAGATGTTGCCATGACACACCACGAGCACGGTCTTGGGCCGGCGTCGCCCGCCGAGGGCCTCGAGCGCTTTCCGGCGTCGCAACGGGTGGAGCAGTCGGTCGGGGGTGCGGCGCACGCGCAGCAGCAGATCCAACACTCGGCGCTCCTTCCAGTGTGAAACGAGCCGCGCCATGGCGAAACAGCTGTGGGCGCCGCGCGACAACGCGGGCGCGCCGGCGCGGGGGCGCGGGGGCGCGGTGCGTCACCCGCGGCAAGAAATACACCGAGTCCGGTGGCCCGGTTCGTGCCTCAGCGGGCAGCGTGCGATACCTCGTCACCGGCGGCGCCGGATTCATTGGCTCGCACCTGGTCGAGCGCCTCGTGCGGGACGGTGCGGAGGTGGTCGTCCTCGACGACCTCTCGACCGGGCGGCGCGATCACCTGCGCGCGCTGCGCGATCGCATCCGCTTCATCCGCGGCAATGTCGCCCGGCTCGAAGTGTGCCGGCGCGCGATGCAGGGCGTGGATTACGTGCTCCATCAGGCCGCGATCACATCCGTGCCGCGCTCGACGCGCAACCCGATCACGGCCCACCAGGTCAACGTCACCGGCACGCTCAACATTCTGGTGGCCGCCCAGGAAGCCAACGTGCGTCGCGTCGTGTACGCCGCTTCAACCGCGGCGTACGGGGACGCCGCCGAGGTGCCGAATCACGAGGGGTTACTGCCGTGTCCGCTGTCGGCGTACGCCGCGTCGAAGCTCGCGGGAGAGGCGTACTGCCAGGCGTTCTGGCGCACGCACGGAGTCGACACGGTCGTGCTGCGGTACTTCAACGTCTTCGGACCGCGGCAAAACCTCGACTCGCAGTATGGCGCCGTCATCCCCCTCTTCATTACTAGCGCGCTGCGCGGCACGCCGCCGGTGATCTACGGCGATGGCGGGCAGACGCGCGACTTTACGTTCGTCACGAACGTCGTCGAGGCAAATCTGCTCGCCTGCCATGCGCCGCCGCTGCAGGCTGCCGGCATGGCGCTCAACATCGGCAGCGGGACCGCGACCAGCGTCCGCGAGCTGTGGCAGCACGTCGCCGATCTCGTCGGTGTGGAGCTGCAGCCGCGGTACGACGTCGCGCGTGCCGGCGACGTGCGCCATTCCCTCGCCTCGATCGCGCGCGCGCGCGAAGCCCTGGGCTACTCGCCCGACGTGACTCTCGACGAGGGGTTGCGCTCGACGATCGCGTATTACCGCGATCACGCGGGCGTGCGCGAGCGCTTGGGCGTAGCGGTCTAACACACCCGAATGACAACGCCCCAGCAACCACGTGCGGTTGCCGGGGCTCGTGTGATTCGCCATGGGCCTGGGTAGAGTTGAACGCCACAGATCACGCAGATCGACAACGGATCCGCGTAGATTTGTGCCGGATTGAGATCATTTGGTAATGAATTCTGCGACGAGCATCCTACCGTGAACCTGTGAACGGAACAGTTGCGGCCTATCCGTACGCCAACCTTACCGAGCAAATCATTGGCGCGTTCTTCGACGTGTACAATGAGCTCCGTCCTGGGCTTCGGGAGTCGGTGTACGAACGCGCGATGGTTCTGGCACTACGAGACCGGGGCAGCGCCGTCGAACAGCAGGTCCCGATGACAGTCAGTTTCGGTGACCGGCCGGTGGGCACCTTTCGTGCTGACCTGGTTGTCGAGAGGCAGTATTGGTCGAACTAAAAGCACTCCCCACCATCGAACGCGAGCATATCGCGCAAGCGCTGAACGCTCTACGCGCCACAGGTTTGCAAATTGGTCTGATCCTGAACTTTGGTCCCAAGGCCCAGATCAAGCGTCTCATTTATACGAGGAATGAAATGCGCCCGTCCAGATGTAGTCTGTTCGGGCGCTGATCTGCGCAAATCACTACTGATCTGCGTGATCGGTGGCAGTGGGCCTGGGTAGAGTTGAACTACCGACCTCACGCTTATCAGGCGTGCGCTCTAACCACCTGAGCTACAGGCCCTTCTTGGAACTAGGAGTTGGGAGCTAGGAGTCGGGGTCCCAACTCCAAACTCCTAGATCCTATTCCCATTCTCTTTTCGGTCCCTTCTTGGGCCGGAAGTCGTCCTCATCCCCTTCGTCGAACTCGTGCTCATCATCGAAGTCTTCGTCGAGTTCCTTGTCCTCTTCGAATTCTCCGAACTCCTCGTCGACATCGTCGCTCCTGCGCTTGAGCGACCAATCCGTCGACGTCTCGCGGGCCAGCATTGCCACCTCCGGCTGAGGTTTACAACCACTTCACGATGACCTGCTCGCTGCTCCCCGCTCCCTACTCTTCCAACGCCCGCTTCTCGCTGCGGGCCAGCTTGCGGCGCTCCGTCGCCCCCAACAGGCGCTTGCGCAGCCTGAGCGACTCCGGCGTCACCTCGATCAGCTCGTCGTCTTCGATGTACTCCAGCGCCAGCTCCAAGGTCATCTGGCGTGGCGGCTCCAAGATAATCATCTCGTCCGCTGCCGTGGTGCGCATGTTCGTGAGCTTCTTTTCCTTCGTGGCGTTCACGTCGAGATCACCCGGCCGCACGTGCTCCGCGATGATCATCCCTTCATAGACCGGATCTCCCGGCTGTACGAACATCGTACCGCGCTCCTGAAGATTGAAGAGGGCATACGCCACCACCACCCCCTCCCGGTCCGCGACCATCACTCCCCGGTTCCGGCCCGACAGCGGGCCGGCCCATAAATCGTACTCGAAAAAGCGGTGGTGGATGATCCCCGTCCCCCGCGTGTCGGTCAAGAACTCCGAACGATACCCCAGCAGGCCGCGCGCGGGGATCTTGAACCGCATCCGCACCATCCCGCTCGAGGCGCTCGCCGTTCGGCCCCTCGCGCGGAATGATGCGCGGCCGGCTCACCTGGAACTCGTACCCCTCGCGCCGCATCGTCTCCATCAGGATGCCGAGGTGCAGCTCGCCGCGGCCCGAGACGGTGAACGCGTAGGGCGTGTCCGTGTCCTCCACCCGCAACGCGACGTTGCGCTCGAGCTCCCGGTACAGCCGCTCCCGCAGCTGCCGGCCGGTGACGAACTTCCCTTCGCGCCCCGCGAGCGGCGAGTTGTTCACCAGCATGTCCACCGAGATCGTCGGCTCCTCGACCGCGATGCCGGCGAGCCGCTCCAAATGATCCGGTGCGGTCACCGTCTTGCCGATTTCGACACCGGCCAGCCCGGCAACGGCTACGATTTCCCCCGCGCTCGCGGTTTCCAGCTCGGCGCGTTCCAGACCTTCAAAGGCGAAGAGCTTCACGATCTTCGCCTGCTCGAACGCACCATCACCTACCGGACCCGGCTCGCCGATGCCCAGTAACGCGACCGTGTCGCCGACGTGCACCTGGCCGCGCTCGATGCGCCCGATCCCGATCCGTCCCAGATAGGACGAATAATCGAGCGTCGAGATCAACATCTGAAACGGGCCGGCTTCGGTCGCCTTCGGCGGTGGAATCGTTCCCAGAATCGTGTCGAACAGTGGCGTCAACGTCGTTCCCGGCTCGTCGAGCTCCAGCGTCGCCGTGCCCAGTCGACTCGACGTATAAAGGAAAGGGCAGTTGAACTGCTCCGGCGCTGCCTCCAGGTCCATCAGCAGCTCCAGCACCTCGTCATGCACCCGCAGCGGCTCGGCATCGGGCCGGTCGATCTTGTTGACCAGCACGATCGGCTTGAGGCCGAGCGCGAGCGCCTTCCCCGCGACGAAGCGGGTCTGCGGCATCGGCCCCTCGGCGGCATCCACGAGCAGCAGGAAGCCGTCCACCATCCGCAGAATCCGTTCGACCTCACCGCCGAAATCGGCGTGGCCCGGCGTGTCCACGATATTGATTTTCGTGTCACCCCAGCGTACCGAAGTGTTCTTCGCCAGGATCGTAATGCCGCGCTCGCGTTCGAGCGGATTCGAATCCATGACACGCTCCGCCACCTGCTGATTGGCGCGGAACACCCCCGCCTGGCGGAGCATCTGGTCCACCAACGTGGTTTTGCCGTGGTCGACATGGGCGATGATGGCGATGTTGCGAATCTTCACTGAGTTACGGTCCCCGTGATGAGGGGCGCAGTATAAATGGATGGTTAGGGGCGGTAAAGGGGCGGTAGGGGGCGGTACCGCCTCCTACCGCCTCGTACCGCCGGTAGTCGTCAGTCACAAATCGGCTCTCGCTCCATCTGCACAGTCACGTGGTGGATCCCCAAGGCCCGCATCCGGTCCTGGACCTCCTCCAGCACGGGCTGGTTGTCGGTCGGGTTCCTCACCACCAGATGCCCGCTCATCGCCACCACCCCGCTCGTCACCGTCCAGAGATGCAAGTCGTGCACGGAGTCGACGCCCGGCACCGACGCGATGCGCTCGTGCACGTCGGACAACGCGATGTGTCGGGGCGTCGCCTCGAGCAGGACGTCGGTGCTCTCCTTTACCAGACGCCACGCGCTCACCAGCACCAGCGCACCGATCAGGACCGAGATCAGCGGATCGGCCGGCGTCCACCCGAACACGAGCACGATCGCGCCAGCCGCCAGCGCGCCGATCGACCCCAGCAGGTCACCCAGAACGTGGAGGTAGGCACCGCGCTGGTTGAGCGAGTGTGCGTGGTCCCGATGCAGGATCGCGACCGCGGCGACATTCGCGAGCAATCCCACGCCGGCGACCCCGAGCAGCAACCCGCCGTTCACGGCGGGCGGCGCACGCAGCCGGCGCCACGCTTCGATGGCAATGCCGATCGCGATGACGATCAGCACGGCGCCGTTCACGAGCGCCGCAAACACTTCGAGCCGCATGAAGCCGAACGAGCGCTGCGCCGTCGCGGGGCGCTGCGCAATCCAGGCGGCAAACAGCGCCACGGCGAGCGCGGCGGCATCGGCGAGCATGTGGCCCGCGTCGGCCAGCAGCGCCAGCGAGCCTGACAACCAGCTGCCGATCAGCTCGACCACCATCACCACCAGGGTGATGCCGAACGCGAGCGTCAGCCGGCGCCGGGTGTCGGTGTTGAGCGGAGCGCGATAAGTACAGTGGGCTTCAGCGGGCAGCACGGATGTGTCCTCGGCGCAAATCTAATACTATTAGGCCGTGAACGTCCTCGGTCTGCGCCTCATCGCGGTCGTCGTGCTGGTCGCGGCCAACGCCTTCTTCGTCGCAGCGGAATTCGCCCTCGTGGCGGCGCGCCGCACGCGCATCGACGCGATGATCCGGCGCGGCGACCGCAAGGCCCGCACCGTGCGCAAGGCGCTCCAGGACCTCTACCGCCAGCTCTCCGCCGCGCAGCTCGGCATCACGGTTGCGTCGATCTTGCTCGGTTACGTCGCAGAGGACACCGTAGCGCACCTGTTCCGCGACTGGTTCTCGTCCCTGCCGAGTAGCCTCGACTTCCTCACCCGCGGTGGCATCGCCTCGGTCACCGCGGTGGCGGTCATCTCATTCCTGCACGTCGTGTTCGGCGAGCAGGCACCGAAAGCGTGGGCGATCACCTATCCGGAAAGCACGAGCCGTTGGGTGGCCGCGCCGCTGATCTTCTTCTCCTGGGTCACCCGGCCGTTCACCGAGCTGCTCAATTGGAGCTCGAACGTCCTCGTGCGCATGCTCGGTATCAAGAGCACGAACCCCGAGCACGACCGCGTCCACTCCCCCGAAGAGATCCGCATGCTGGTCGAGCAGAGCCGCAAGACGGGCGGCCTGGGCGCCGGCGACGCGCGGCTGCTCGAAGGCGTCTTCGAGTTCAGCGAAAAGAACGCGCGCGAGGTGATGACCCCGCGCACCGACATCGTCGCGCTCCCCGCCGAGGCGTCGCTCGCCGAGGCGGCCGACCGCGTGGCGGCGGCCGGCCGGTCCCGCTATCCGGTGACCGGCGAATCGCTCGACGACGTCGTGGGCATCGTGCACGCCAAGGACATCCTGCGCGGCCTGCTCGCGGGATCGGAAGCGCCGGTGCAGGACATCGCCCGGCCCGCGTTCTTCGTGCCGGGCACGCGTGAGGTGGAAGACGTCCTGGCCGACATGAAGCGCCAGAAGGTCCACCTTGCGATCGTCCTGGACGAATTCGGCGGCACGGCCGGCCTCGTCACGATGGAGGATCTGCTGGAGGAGATCGTCGGGCCGATCTATGACGAGTACGATCAGACGCCCACCGCGACGCCGGGATCGGTCGCCGACGGCCCCGGAACCAGCGCGGTGCCGATTCTGGCGGGGAGCACGGAGATCGCCGACGTGAACCGCGCGCTCAAGCTCCACCTCGACGATGCCGACTACACGACGATCGGTGGGCTGCTCTTCGGGCAGCTCGGCCGCCTGCCAAAGGTCGGCGACCGCGTGAACCTGCAGGGAGCGACGTTCGAGATTCTGGAAATGGATGGCCGCCGCGTGGGTCGCGTGCGCGTCTGGCCGGCGACCACGCAGGTGCCGGAGCCGTCGACCTAGGCGCCTTGACGGGGGGGGGCGCTCGCGAGCTGGACCGCCAACTCGAGTGACGCCCGCATCGATCCCGCGTCGGCGATTCCCTTGCCCGCGATGTCGAACGCGGTGCCGTGGTCGGGCGAAGTCCTGATGAACGGCAATCCCAGCGTGACGTTCACGCCCGTTCCAAATCCCGAGACTTTCACCGCGGTCATGCCGACATCGTGATAAGGCGCGAGCACGGCGTCGAATTCGCCGCGCAGCGCGCGCACGAACACGGTGTCGGCCGGCAGCGGGCCGGCGGCGCTGAGTGCCATGGCCGCCGGTCGCAGCACGCGCTCGTCCTCGTCGCCGAACAGGCCGCCTTCGCCGGCATGGGGGTTCAGCGCGCACACGGCGAGCCGCGGCATCTCGACGCCCCACCAGCGCCGCAGCGCGTCGACCGCGATGCGGCCCGCCTGGACCACGCGCTCCGTGGTGATCGTGGCGATCGCATCGCGCAACGCCAGGTGCGTCGTCACGAGCACCACGCGGAGCCGGCCCGTCGCCAGCATCATCGCCACCGGCACGTCCCCCGCGAGATGCGCCAGGAATTCCGTGACTCCGGGAAAGCGATAGCCGGCGGTGTGCAGCGCGAGCTTGTGAACGGGGCCGGTGACGATGGCGTCGACCTCACCGGCGAGCGCGAGCCGGGCGGCGGCCTCGATGCCCTGCGCGGCCGCCCGTCCCGCCTCGAGCTCGGTCGGCGCGCCGCCTCCATCCTCCCAGCCGCCGACAATCCGCACATCCGCCTCGAGCGGCTGGCGCAGTGCTTTCCGCACTACTTCCGGACCGATGCCTCGCGGGTCACCGACGGCCACCGCCAGGCGTGGCCGGGAAGGAGCCACGGCTAGAGCCTTATGTCGACGTAGGTCTGGCGCCGCAGTTGGTCGACGTAGTGCTTGATGGCGAGCTGATCGCCGAGCGACTGGCGAATCCGCAGCTTGACGTCATCGAACCCCAGCTCGCCCGCATCGTGCCGTGCCATGACCTCGAAGACCACGAATTTGGTGCGCGGCGGTTCGCCCAACGTGATCACCGCCTTCAATCCCAGCGTCGTGTCGCTCGAGAGCACGTTCTGATACTCGGGCGGGAGGTCCGTCAGGGGAGCCTCTTCGGCCAGCTTCGGCTCCTGCGGATCGGCATAGAGCTTGGCGAGCGAGTCGAACGAGGGATGAGCAGTTCCGCCGCTCGCCAGGAGGTCGTGCAGCGAGTCGGCCAAGTGCCGCCCGATTGCGATCTGGCCGGCGCTGACGTCCGGCGTGATCAGCACATGGCGGGCCAGGATTTCCGCCGGCTGGGTGCGCTCGACCTTGATGATGTGAAAGCCGAACGACGTCTCGACGGGGCCTGAGATTTCTCCCGGGCGGAGTCGGAACGCGACATCCTCGAATTCCTTCACCATCACGCCGCGCCGGAACCAGCCCAGCTCGCCCCCTTGTGCCGCCGAGGCGCTGTCGGCGGAAAACCGCTTCGCCGCGGTGGCGAAATCTGCGCCTTTACGCAGCTCGACGACGAGTGACTCCGCCCGTTCGAGCGCGCGGCGCCGGGCGGCGGAGTCTGGAACCGGCCGGACGACGATCTGGCGAAACGACACCGTGGCGGGGCGCTGCGGCTGCTGGGCCCGGTTTTGCTCCCAGAACTCCCGCATCTGCGCGTCCGTTGGCGGGATCGGCCGCAGCTTCCCTTTCTGGCGCTGCGCCTCGATCAGACGCTGGGCGTACAGCTGCCGGCGTTGCTCGTCGGCCAGCCAGCGGCGCCACTCTTCGACCGATCCGAACCGCGCCTGGCGGATCTGATCCCGAAAGTCGTTTTCGGATGCGAACTGCTTGCGGACGTTCTGGTAGGTCTGCTCGACCTGATCGAGGACCTCCTGGTCCGTCACCTTGATCGACGTGTCACGCTGCGCCTGCTGCACCAGGATCTCGAGCTCGATCAGGCGGTCGAGAATCTGCCGGCGCATCGCCATCCGCCCCGCCGAGTCCGCCGGGAGCGTCTGGCCCTGCGCCTGCGCCTGGACCATTTCCTCGTCGATCTGCGACGCGAGAATCGGCCGCGTCCCGACGACGGCGACGATGCGGTCGAGGGTCTGCGCGGTCGCCGCTGCTGCGAGCACGCAGGCAGCAAGGAGAGACACCGGCAGCCTCATCGCAGTGTCCGCCGCGGCGTGGTATCGATCGGCGCCGGGCCCGGTGCCGGGTTCATGCGCGGCGCGCCGGTCGCCTGGGCGGAGTCGGCGCGGATCTCCTGGGCGCGCTCGACGGCGCGCCGGACGCCTGCTTCATCGACCTTCCAGCTCGCCTGTGCGCGCAACATCTCGGCCAGGAACGGCGGCAGCGGGAAGAAGCGCGCCCGGCCATGCAGCACGCGGTCCAAATAGTCGTTCACGCGCCCCATGGCGAAGTTGACGCGATCCTGCGGCGTCTGGCCGGCGGAGTCGCGCAGCACCTCCGGCGTCAAATTGACGATCGAGCCGAGCAGGGTGATCGCGGAATCGTGCTCCGCGCGGACCTGCTTCACGTCGTCGGGGGTCAGCGTGACGCGCGCGGAGTCCGCCTGTTCGAGCAGCAGCTCGCGCTGCGCAATCGCCCTGAGGAATTGATCGATCTGCTCGTCGTTCGCCTGTGGTAACGCCTGCATGATCTGCGGATCCAGCGCGGCGAGCCAGCGCACCAGGTTGCGGACCCGCAGCGAGCCCCCGCGATAATCGACCAGCACCCGGTTGCTGGATCGCGAGGCCTCCAGGTCCTGCACGGCGACACGCACATAGGACGGCGCGCGGCTGACTGGCTCGATGTGGCGCTTGATGGAGAGACTGTCGAGATAGAGCGAATCACCGTGCATCATCGCTCGATCCTCGACGCCGGATGCGAATGCCGCGCGAACCTCACCGAGCGGCGGGCGGCGGATGATGTGGTACCCGAACGGGCTCTTGACGACCGCGCTCACCGCACCCGGTTCGAGCTGCCACGCTGCGTCCTCGAAGGCCTGCACGAATTGTCCGCGTTGCGACAGGCCGAGCGAGCCGCCCTGGACCTTCGAGCCGGCGTCGTCGGAGTAGCGCGTGGCCAGCTGGGCAAAGTGGGGACCGGCGCCGCGTGCCTGCGGCAGCAGTTGCTCGGCTTGCCGGCGCTTCTGGGCATCGACGTTCGGCGTGGAATTCGGCGGCACCTGAAACAGAATGTGCTGGAAGATCCGCAGCCGCCCGTCCTGGTACGCCGAATCCACCTGTTGCGGCGTGAGATTGCCGCGCGCGACGAGTTTGTCGTGAAACCGCTCCCACTTGAGCTGGGAGACGACCGGCCACATCGCGGCCATGGCGGTCGCCGAATCGCGTAGGTCCTTGCCGGCCGCGAGCGCTTGCGCGAACAGCGCGTAATCCACCCAGACGTGCGACAGACGGTTGAGCGCCATCGGCTCGATCGGCACCTGCTTGCTGCCGCCGGCCCACCCGGCGACACGCTCCACCGTCAACGTCTGGTCGTTGGCGCGGGCGACGACATCCGCGCGCGGCGAGAACGCGTCCCGCACGGCGTCGCACCCCATCACGGCCAACCCCGTCAGCGCCAGCAACACCAGACTCGCACGTCGCATTCCATTTCCTCTTTCTGTGTTAACGGTGATGGTCCCGCAGAACGGCCGTGAGCGCCCGGACCAGGCCGGGGCCGATCGACTCTCCGCCGAGCCGGCGGAGCCTGAGGGAGAGCGGCACCGCGCGCCGCACATCCGCTTCGAACTGCACGGCTTCGAGCGCCACCTGCAACCCTGCGAGCCGCGGGGCCGCGTCACGCCGGAACGTCAACCGCGCTTCGTCGCCCTTGATCAGCACTGTCTCCAACCCCGCCCGGGCCCCTAAGGCGCGCAACTCGGCGACGAGCAGCAGGCGGGCAGCGTCCGCCGGCAACGGCCCAAACCGGTCGCGCAGCTCGTCACGGACGGCTTCAATCTCACCTGGTTGTTCGGCCCGCGCCAGCCGCCGGTAGAGATCGAGCTTCGCATCGTCATCGGTCACATAGGCGTCCGGCAGATGCGCCGGCGCGTCGAGCGTGACGTCGGGCGGCGCCCACTCTTCCCGCGTCCCCCGTCCCCCTTCCCCTGTCTTCAACCCGCGCACCGTTTCTTCGAGCCACCGCAGGTACATCTCGAAGCCGACCGCCTGCACGTGTCCCGACTGCTCGCCGCCCAGGAGATTCCCGGCGCCCCGCAGCTCCAGGTCGCGCAGCGCGATGCGATAGCCCGATCCCAGATCAGTATGATGCTCGAGCACCTGCAAACGTTCCTCGGCCTCCGCATCTACCTGATCGGGCACGAGCAGGTAACAGAACGCGCGGCGGTGGCTGCGCCCCACACGGCCGCGCAGCTGGTAGAGCTGGGCAAGACCCAGACGATCGGCGCGATCCACGATCATCGTGTTGGCGTTCGGCACGTCGAGACCGGATTCGACGATCATCGTCGACACGAGGATGTCCACCTCCCCACGAACGAACCGGCCCATGACGGCCTCGAGATCGCTCTCGCGCATTTGCCCATGCGCGACCGCCACGCGGGCGCGCGGTGCGAGTGCCTGCACGCGCGCGGCAATCGTGTCGATCGTCTCGATGCGGTTGTGCACGAAGTACACCTGGCCGCCGCGATCGAGCTCGCGCGCCATCGCTTCCTCGAGGAGCGCATCGTCCCACGGCTCGACAAAGGTGAGGACCGGGGAACGGTCCTTCGGAGCGGTCTCGAGCAGCGCCAGATCGCGCAAGCCGGCGAGCGAGAGATGCAAGGTGCGCGGGATCGGTGTCGCCGTCAGTGTCAGCACGTCAACGCTGAGCTTGAGCGCTTTCAGACGCTCCTTATGCTTGACCCCGAAGCGGTGTTCCTCGTCGACGATGAGCAGACCGAGGTCCTTGAACGTGACGTCGGACGACAGCAGCCGATGCGTGCCGATCACGATGTCCACCTCGCCGCCCGCGAGGTGCTGGACCAGCGGTGCCGTTTCCTTCACACTGCGGAACCGCGACAGCACCTCGATGCGCACGGGGTAATCGGCCAGCCGCTCGCGAAACGTACGGCCGTGCTGTTCGGCGAGAATCGTCGTCGGCACGAGGACCGCGACCTGCTTGCCCGCCTGCACGGCCTTGAACGCCGCGCGCACCGCAACCTCGGTTTTGCCGTAGCCGACGTCGCCCACGAGCAGGCGATCCATGGGGCGCGCGCGCTCCATGTCGCGTTTGACCTCATCGGACGCGCGCCGCTGGTCCGGCGTGTCTTCATAAAGGAAGGCGGACTCGAGCTCGCGTTGCCAGGGCGTATCGGGAGGGAACGCAAACCCGTGGGCGAGCTGCCGGCGGGCGTACAGATCGAGCAGCTCAGCCGCCATCGCCCGGATCGCGGCGCGCGTCTTGTCGCGTTGGCGCTGCCAGGTCGTCGCGCCGAGCTTGTGCAGTCGCGGTGGCGGCGCATCACCGTCACCGACCGCGCGGTACGGCTCCAGCTGATCGATCCGGTAGAGGGGCACGTTCAGGCGATCGCCCCCTTCGTATTCGACGACCGCGACCTCGAGCGTCGCTCCGTCGGCGCCGACCGCGATCGTCTCCAATCCACGGTAAATGCCGATCCCGTGCTCCAGATGGACGACGTAGCCGCCGGGGGTGAGCGGCCTCGCCGCCGCAGTCGAGACGGCACTGCGATACCGCCGCGGCCGGCGCAAGCGCCGTGCACGCCGGAAAATCTCGTGGTCGGTGAGGACGCGCAGCGTCGGCATGCTGAACCCGCCGTCGAGCGCACCCACGGCCAGCGTCGCGCGATCGGCGCCGATCAACTCCTCGAGGCGCTCGAGCTGCCCTTCGTTGTCGCACAGGATGACGGTCGGGGGCGGCTCCGTAACGATCTGCCGCAGCCGCTTCAGGTCCCGGTCCACATGCTCGGGTGGCGTGAGGGGGAAGCGTTGCTCGGTCTCCGCATCCGACACGGCGAGCCGCCCGAACGCCGCCATGCGAGCACGCCACGTCGCCGGCTCGATCAACAGCTCCTCGCGCGACGGCGGCTCCTCGCCCATGCGACGGGCGACCTCGAGATGGTGCGCAGCGTCCGTCCACGCACGCTCGACTTCGCGCTCGACAGCCGAGTCTTGATCTATGACGACGATCGTGTCCGTCGGGAGGAGGTCCAACAGGTTCTTTAACAGGGGCGCGGCATGCGGTGCCCCTATCCGCAATTCGTCCTGCACCGATTCCGCGCGCACCGGAAGGACGGTCAGTCGGTTCAGCGTGTCACCGGAGCGCTGCGTGTCGAGATCGAAGCTGCGCGCGGAAACCACCTCGTCACCCCACCATTCGATGCGCGCCGGCGCCGCCATCCCAAATCCGTAGACATCGAGAATCCCGCCGCGGACACTGTACTGGGCGACTTCGGTCACCGTCGGCACCCGCTCGTAGCCCATGGCATCGAGCCGCTGCGCGGTCTCGGTAAGGCTCCGTTCCTCTGTATTGACGGCGATGACGAGGCGCGCTTGCTCCAGCGCGGCGGGAACCGCCGTCCGTTCCGCGCTGCCGCGCGCCGTCGTGATCAGGATGCGCACCGCCCCACGCAGCAACGCTTCGAGAGTCTCGATGCGCTCCCCCGCGAGCTCGTAATGCGGCTCCTCGGCGCCGAGCGACTCGCGCTGCGGGTAGAGCGCGGTGGCGTCACCCGGGAGGAGCATCTGCAGGTCCGCGAGCCAGCGCTCCGCGTCTGCGGGCGTGGGAGCAACGACCGTGAAGACGCGCTGCGCCAGACGGCGGGAGAGCGCGGCAACCAGCGCCGCGGGGCTCGAACCGGGAAGGCCGCCCACCCCCACGCGCTTGCCGGGCAGCGGCAGGCGTTCGATGAGCGAGCGCGTCGCGGGAAGGTCTTGAAACCTGTCGAGCAGAAAGTCGAGGGGCATCAGCGGGTGCGGGTGGCGACTCCCAGCTCGGCAGCGGCGAGCAACAACGCCAAGACGAGGAGTATCCAGCTGGCATCCACCCGGCGGGCGCCGGAAAAACGCTCGGCGGCGAGGCGGTCGACGCTCAGGATTGCGACGCGGTCCGCTCCGCCCAATGCCGCGATGGCGCGCGACGTGGTGGCAGGCGTCAGATCGGACTCGCGCGCGTCGGGACCGAACGCCGTGGCGCCGATCGTGTCGGCACCCCGGGTCTGAAACTCCACGCGCGGCGCCCCTTCATGCGCTGCGACTTGCGTCTCGCCGACCACGATCCGGTTGACGAGCGCGTCCACAAACGGCACGAACCCCGGGGCAGCGGGCAGCGCCGTCCATGCAGTGTCGAGCCGGCTGCCGAGCAGCACCACGCTGCCGGAGCGTACCAGCCACGGCTCGCCGTTCACGGTGGCCAGCACGTCCTCCGATCCTCCCTCGAGCCGGTAGCGACGCGCGACCGCTGCGCCATCGATGAGCGCGAGCTCCGGCGACGCCATCACGCCGGGAGTCCCGAGCTGGTCCCAGCGCCAGGGCACTCCCCGCGCTGCCAGCGCGCGGTTCGCCTGGCCGATCAGCGCCGGATCGGCTGGTGGCTGGATGATGGCGCGATTTCCACTCGGCCCGTCTGCCCCGCTGATCACGACATCGCGGCCGTCGCTGACGCGCCGCCCGTCCCGCAGCACGTCGAGGGCCGCTGCGACGAACGCTCCTGCTCCCGCGGTCGCCATGACTCGCGCCGGTGGAGAAACGCGCCACGCGAATGGGCGACGATCATCCGCCCGCAGCTCGTCCGGCTCGAGCGCCGCCTCGCCTAGCCACCAACCTGGCGCGAGCGATTGCGCCGGCAGCGAGACAGTCACCGTCGCCCGCGACGCCCCCCCTCCCCCTCCCCCTCGCCCTCCCGTCCCCGTACCGGCGCGGTCGCTCCCGGGCGTCGCCAGGCCGCGCGCCGTGATCTCTCCGCCCCGACGTCCGCCGCCCCCTCCGAGACGGATCGTCACGGGCACCGGCTGCGGCGTTGAACCGTCACCAGCCGTCGAGCCGCTGAGCTCGATGACGGCGGCACCCTCGGATACGGTGACCGCCGCGATGCCGCGATTCGCGACGGCGTGTCCCGGCGCGAGAGCAAGCACGCGCACTCCGCGTGGCACGTCCGCTCGTCCGGACGCGACCGCCGTCGCCTGCATATCGCTCAGCAAGTGCACTTCCCGCCCGGGCGATGGCTGGGCGTTCACGAGACGCGCCGCTCGTTCGACCGCCTGCACCAGATCCAGTCCCTGCCAACCCGCGCGTGTGCTGTCGATCGTGGCGAGCAGCGCTTCGCGTGTGCCGCCGCGCAGCACACCATCGCACAACATCAGCCACACCCGATCGGCCGACGTCGTGTGGCGCACGGAGGATTGCGCCGCCGCGCGCAGTCGTTCGAGCATGACACCGCCGTCCACCACGGCGCCCGACGATGGCGAGTTGTCGAGAATGACGACGACGGCCGTCGGCTCGTGCGCTCCTCCGCTCACGCCAGCGCCTCGCAGGCTTACCAGGGGGCGGGCGGCTGCGAACACGATCGCCACGATCAAGGCCGTGCGAAGAATGAGCAGGAGGAGGTGACGCAACTTCAGCCGCCGCGCGCTTTCCCGTTCGGCGGCGCTCAGGTAGCGCACGGCGGGGAAGTCGAGCTCCGGTGGAATACGTCGTTGCAGCAGGTGAAGCAATGCGGGGATCGCGGCGGCGGTTAGTCCCAGCAATGCCAGCGGATGGATGAAACTCACGTCAGGAGACGCAACGCCATGCCGAAGGGCATGTCGGTTTGCACATGATGGTATGCGATGCCGTGTCGCCGACATGCCTTTCGCCAGGCCGCGATCTCCCGGCGTACCGTGTCGGCATACGCGCGCGCCAGCTCACGTGGACGCACCACGACGCTTACGGTCGATTCGGGATCGCGGAAGCGTACTTCCGGCGGACCCGTGAGCTCGACTTCGGCCGGGTCCATGAGGTGGAAGACGATGACCTGATGGCCGCGATGTCGCAGATAGCGCAGCGCCGCGAGCGCGAGGTCGCGATCGAACAACAAATCGGAGATCAGCACGACCATGCCGCGGCGAGTGAGCAACGCCGTGAGCCGCTGCAACGCGGCGTGAGCGGCGGTCCCCTGCCCGTCCGGCGTGTCGAGCAAGCCGCGCACGATGCGCGTCCACTGGCCGGCTTTGACGCGGGCGGGAATCACGTGCCGCACCTGTTCGTCGAATGTGACCAGCCCGGTCGCGTCACGCTGGCGCAGCAGAATGAGCGCCAACGCCGCCGCCAAGCGGTCGGCGTACGCGCGCTTGGTGAGCCGCTCCGGCGTCCCGTGCCAGGCCATCGAGCGACTTGCATCGACGAGAATCATGGAGCGGAGATTCGTTTCTTCTTCGAATTGCTTGACGAACAGCCGATCGGACCGGCCCAGAATGCGCCAGTCGAGATAGCGCAGCTCATCGCCTGGCTGGTAGGCACGGTGCTCGGTGAATTCCACCGAGAAGCCGCGGAACGGCGACCGATGGACGCCCGCCAGAAAACCCTCGACGACACCCTCGGCGACGATCTCGATGCCCCCCAGGCGCGCCACTTCGGCGGGGTCGAGCAGATCTAGACGCTGAGCCAAGAAATGTCCTTGCCAAGGGACAGCCAGGATGGAACTCGGCACTGCCAAGTCATTATAACAATATAATTTACGTGGTTTCGGCCGCTGGCACAGTCTCTGCCTTAAGCCGGGCGGGAGGCACCATGTTCGCACATCTAGCGCTGCTCAGCCTGGCGTTCGCGCCCACCGCCACGGCCCGGAATCCGGGTCTGTACCGCCCGCGTGTCGAGCTGTGGACCAACCGCGGCGATGCGGCCGTTTATACCCGCGGTGAGCGGGTCCGGCTGTATTTCCGTCTCGATCAGGACGCCTATGTCACGATCTTCCGTGTGGATACGGATGGTCGTGTCCGCGTGTTGTTCCCGCGCGAACCGTGGGAAGACAACTTCGCTCGCGGCGGCCGGGACTTCGAGGTGGATGGCAACGAGCTGTCCCGGGAAGCGTTCACGATCGACGACTATCCCGGCGTCGGCTATTTGTTTGCGGTCGCGTCGGCCGATGCCTTCGTGTACGACGGCATTGAGAGCAGCGATCACTGGGATTATCGCGTCATCGCCGACGGCCGCGTGCGCGGCGATCCGTATGTCGCGATGACCGACCTGGCGCAGCGGATCGTACCGGAAGGGTACGTCGACTGGGACTACGACGTCATCTCTTACAATGTCGGCCAGCACTACGACTATCCGCGTTTCCTGTGCTATGACTGCCACACGTATGTGAGCTATCCCTATTGGGATCCGTACTTCGATTCGTGCGTGCGCTTCCGCATGTTCGTCTACGACGATCCTTGGTTCTATCCGTATCGCTACTACGGCGGCAGCCGTGTCGTGTTCGTGAGGCCCTATCGTCCACAGCCCCGTTTCATCTTCAAGGATTGGGGGACCGCTCGACCCAGCCGCGAAGAGTTCGTCACGCGTGAGCGGGAGCGGCCGGTCAACGACAACACCCGGCGCGGCGTCACCGGTCGTGATGTCGGTGGCATCGGCAGCATTCCGCCTCCGGGCATCCGCGACCGCCACGAGCGGCCCGGCGATGGCCGGAACAACGGCGGGAACAACGGTGGCAACAACGGGGGCAATAACGGCGGCAACAACGGCGGCAACAACGGCGACGACGACCGCGGGCGCGGCCGCCGTGAGCACCCGGATCGTCCCGACCGGCCCGATAGGCCCGATCGCCCGGATCGGCCGGACCGTCCCGACAATCCGAACAACCCGAATCGGCCGGAGCGTCGCGACCGTCCCGATCGCCCGGATCGCCCCGATCGCCCTGATCGGCCCGATCACCCGGACGACAGCAGGGTAACCGACCGGCCGATGGTCCTGCCGCGGCACGAGGAGCCTCGGCAAGTTGAGCCGCGACAAGTCGAGCCACGACGTGACGATTCCCGTCGCGTCGAGCCTCGCGATGAGCCGCGCCGCGTGGAGCCACGCAACGAGCCTCGTAATGAGCCGCGGCGCGTCGAGCCTCGTAATGAGCCTCGCAATGAGCCGCGTAACGAACCGCGGAGGGTGTCGCCTCCTCCACCGCCGCCTCCGCCACCGCCTCCACCGGCGCGCAACGAGCCGGAGGTGCGGCGCCGCAAGCCGTAGACGTTCAGACTGAAACCTGACGCGCCCGATCGTAGTCTCGCACGATCGGGCGCGTTAGGTTTCCCTTTCCTTTCCTCTTGTCGAGGCTCTCTTGGTCGCGCTGTTGCTGCTGTGGACTCTTCAGTCACCCGTTTCCGCTCAGCGGGCTGCCCAAACGATTTCTCCCGAGGACATCCGTCGCCGCATCGGCATCATCGCGGACGATTCCATGCGGGGTCGCGATACGCCCAGCCCCGAGCTCGATAAGGTCGCGACGTACATCGGGCGCGAATACCGCCGTCTGGGGCTGAAGCCGGGAGGCGATAACAGCACGTTCATCCAGCGCTATTCACTCGACAAGGTGCAAATCGTCGCCGAGAGTTCCGTGGCGTTCGTGCACGGCGGGGCTGGTGGCACACTCAAGTACGGCACCGACTTCGTCTTTGCCGACAACATGTTCGAGAGCGGAGATTACGCCGGCGAGCTCGTGCTGGTCTCGGGCCCGCTCACCGGTGCCACGGCCGACACGGCGGCATTCGCGGGGAAGATGTTGGTCCTCGCATCACCGCGGCTCCGCGGCGCCGACCGCCAGCGCGTGTTCTCCTGGAAACCGGCTGGCGTCGTGCTGCTCACCACCGCGCCAGACTCCATCTGGTCACAAATCGTCAGTCGCAATAGCCGGCCGCAGCTGCGCGACCCGAGCCGGCAGACCGGTTCGCCCGTTGTGCTGGGCATTCGGGCGGCGTCGCTCCAACCGGTGGCCGCACACCTCGGCGCTGACCTGGCCGCGGCGCAGTCGGCGACGGCATTCGAGGTCAAACCGTTGGGTGGGGCGCAGCTCCACGTGCATGCGCGCATCGAACCGGTGGAGCGCAACTCCGCGCCCAACGTCGTCGCCATCCTCGAGGGCAGTGATCCCATCCTCAAGCACGAATACGTCGTGTTCAGCGCCCACATGGACCACGTGGGCGTCGCGGGACCGCGTGGCAGCGGCGGCTGCCGGGCCCAGGGCGCCGACTCGATCTGCAATGGGGCCGATGACGATGGATCGGGAACGGTGGCGGTGGTTGAAATCGCGGAAGCACTCGCCGGCCTGTACCCGCGGCCCAAACGGTCGATCATCTTCCTGAACGTGAGCGGCGAAGAGAAAGGCCTGTGGGGCAGCGCGTATTTCGCCGATCATCCCGCCGTGCCGGTGAACAGCATCGTGGCGGATCTGAACATCGACATGATCGGCCGCAACTGGAAGGACACGATCGTCGCGATCGGCAAGGAGCACTCCGACCTCGGCGCGACGCTGAATCGCGTCGCGGCGGCGCATCCTGAGCTGAACATGCGCCCGATCGACGACATCTGGCCGGAGGAAAACTTCTACTTCCGCTCCGACCACTTCAACTTCGCCCGCAAGGGCGTGCCGATTCTGTTCTTCTTCAACGGCACGCATCCCGATTACCACCGGCCCGGCGACTCGCCGGACAAGATCGACGCGGAGAAGGAGTCGCGCGTCGCGCGGCTGATCTTCTACCTCGGGCTCGACGTCGCGAACGGCACCGAGCGGCCGAAATGGAATCCCGACAGCTACAAGCGCATCGTCAGCGCTAACTAGCCGCCGGCGTCACCGCTCGAGGATCACCACGACCACCGACCCCGGGATGACCGGCGGTCGGGGGCGTGGGCGGTCGGGCGTGGGCGCCGGGGCTTCGCCGTATTGCGCCGCCACCGTGTACAGCCGGTGCGTACGCTCATCCAATGCGATCGTCCGGCCGCCGCGCTGCGTCGGAACCGTCGCGACGACGCGGAAGCTGTCGGGCGATTCCTCGTGCACGAGCGTCATCGTCCCCTCGCCGTTGGAGCTGACCGCCAGGCCCGTGGCCGGGTCGAACGCAGCGCCATCCGTGCCGCTCCCGATCGGCAATGTCCTGAGCACCCGGCCGCCGTCGGGATCGACGACCGCCATGAGACCATTGGAGCACACGGAAAACAGCCGCCGCGTGCGCCGATCCATTGCCAGACCCGATGGCTCCTCGCAGGGAGCGAGTGACCAGCGGCCCTGGACCGCCAGCGTTTTGGAGTCGAACGCCACGAGCTCGCTCTTGTCTTCGATGTTGACGTACATGTGGCCGCGCCCGTCTGACACGGCGTTCTCCGGCTTGCCACCCAGATCGATCGACCCGACGACCGCCCCGGACTGCGGGTCGATCGCGGTCGCGTTCGCGCCGCCGCCATTGAACGTGAAGACACGGCGCGAGACGGGATCATACGTGATCGCGTCAGGATTGCGGCCGGTGACTTTGACCACCGCAATCGGCGCCAGCGTTTTGAGATCGAAGATCGTCACCGTCGTGTCGCGGCCGTTGCTCGTGAAGCCGCGATTCAGCTCCCGCACGAATGCGATCCCGTGCACGCCGTTCGTATTAGGAATGTCTCCCACGACGGAATCGCGATCGAGATCGATCACGGCGACGTGAGTGCCGCGCGAGACGTAGAGACGGTGCGCGACCGTGTCCACCGTCAGATAGTCCCAGCCCCCCTCGCCGGCGAGCGGGATGCGGCCGGCGACATGGTATGACTGGGGCGGCTGTTGGGATCGGGCGAACGCGGCAAGCGCCAGCAGGGCGACGAGGGCAAGTGCGAGTGAGCGGGTCATCGCGTCTCCCAAGGGGTCGTTAATCCTAACCTACGCACGCCGCCTCTGGCGCGTTCGTCACGGGGTGGCGATCCTCATTTCGTGCGGGTGTTGATCGTAGAGGATGATCCCGAGCTTGCCGGTTTGCTGCGCGACGGACTGCGTGAGCACCGCATCGATCCCACGCTGGCGGCGGGATTCGCCGAGGGGCGGGAGCAGGCGCTGGCCGGCGAGTACGATGTCGTCATCCTCGACGTCCGGCTGCCGGGCGGCAGCGGCTACGATCTCTGCGCCGACCTACGACGCCAGAACGTCAGCGTCCCAGTGCTGATGTTGACCGCGCTCGATGCCGTGGACGATCGCGTCCGGGGTCTGACGATGGGGGCAGACGACTATCTCACGAAGCCCTTTGCGTTTCGGGAGCTGATCGCGCGCCTGCAGGCGCTCGCGCGGCGGCGCGCGCGCGCGCCGGCGGCCGTAACGGTGCGGGTCGCGGACCTCGAAGTGGACATGGCGGCGCGCGTGGTACGCCGCGCTGGTCGTCTGATCACTCTGACGGCGAAGGAATTCGCGCTGCTCGAGCTGTTCGCGCGCCATCAGGGGCAGGTCGTCGATCGCGCCACCATCACGGCGCACGTCTGGGACGACAATCACGATCCGTTCGCGAACCTGCTCGATGTGCTGGTCCGCCGCTTGCGGGCGAAGATCGACGATGGCTTCGAGCCGAAGGTGATCACGACGGTCCGCGGCGCAGGCTACCGGCTTGGCGCGTGAGTTCATGACGCCATCACTCGACCGGCTGCGGCTCCGGCTCACGCTGTGGTACGCGGGGGTCCTCACGGTAATCCTTGTGTTGCTCGGCGCGGGGATCTTCGTCGCCATCCGTCACCAGATGACGCGGCATCTCGATGCGTCGCTCAAGGCGGCCACCGCGGCCGTGATGCAGGCCTCCCTGATCCGCGAAATGGAGCGCACGCATGCAACCGGCGTCGCCGACGCTGTGGCGGAACTGCACATCCCCGATCGCGCGCTGTACCTGTTCGACGTCGACGGGCGTCCCCTCGTTCCTTCCCAGGCGGACGGTTGGATCGAAGCCGCCGCACGACAGGCAGCGCGTTCGGGGGTGGCCGACGTGAACCGCGACGCGTCCGGGGAGCGCGAGTTCCGCGTGCACGCCGAACGTTTCACCGGGGGCACGGGGACGGTGTACGTGGCCGCCGCCGTCGCGGACCGGCTGGAGCTGGAGGAGGAGTACACCACGCTGATCGCGACATTCGCGGCCGCCGCCCTCGCCGCGCTGCTGCTCGTGGCCGGCGCGGGCTACCTGCTCGTGCGGCAGGCGACCGCGCCGATCGAGCGGTCGATGGATCAGATGCGCCGCTTCATGGCCGACGCCGCGCACGAGCTCCGCACGCCGGTCACCGTCCTCCGATCGCGGGCGGAAGTGATGCTCGCACAGGCGCGCAACCCCACCCGCGACGCTGCCGCGCTCCGCGCCATCGAGCAGGAAACGACGCGCTTGGGCGAGATCATCGGCGACCTGCTCACGCTGGCGCGGGCCGACGCGGGCGAGCGACCGGTCGCGCGCGCGGCGCTCTACCTCGACGATGTCGCGTCCGACGCTGTGGCCGCTGTCCGCGCCCTCGCGGAGCGCCAGGGCGTGGCCCTCGAGGTGGGACAATTCGAGGAGGCCCGCATCGTCGGCGATCCTGCCCTGGTGCGGCGCCTGCTCCTGATCGTGCTCGATAACGCGATCAAGTACACGCCCGCGGGCGGCCGCGTCCGGCTGGATGTGGCCACCGCCGACGGCGCCCGCTCCGCTGTCGTTACGGACACCGGCATCGGGATTCCGGCGGATCAGTTGCCCCATGTGTTCGACCGGTTCTACCGGGGCGATCCCGCCCGGCGCGCGGCGGACGGGACAGGGCTGGGCCTCGCCATCGCGCGCTGGATCGCCGACCTGCACGGCGCCGTGATCGCCATCGGCCCGAGCGCCGATGGCACCGGCACTCGCGTCGCCATCACGTTCCCCGCCGCCGTGTAAGGTGGGTGTAAGGTTCGCGCCGATAGCTTGCGCGAACCATGACGTTGCGATGCACGCGCCCGGCTGCGCTGGCGCTGCTGTGCGTCGCGGGGGCGCGCGGGATGCACGCGCAGCAACCCGTGACGCGCGCCGACGCGGTTGCCGCAGCGCTCGCTCGTGGCGCGCGCGTCGCGCTGGGCCGGGCCGATACCATCGCCGCACTCGGCGCGGTGCGGACCGCGCGCGCCTTTCCCAACCCCACGGTGTCCGGCAGCTATTCGAAGGACCCCCCCAATTACCACGCGCTGGGCGATCTGCCGCTCGATCTGCCATGGCTGCGGGCCCCGCGCATCGGCGCTGCCGAGGCCGCCCGTGATGCCGCCCGGTATCAGTTCGCGTTCGAGCGAGCCGCGATTCGATTCGACGTGGACACCAGCTACACGCGCAGCCTCGCGGCGACGCAGCATGCGCGGCTTTCACGCCGGACCGCGGATGACGCCGACAGCCTGCTCAAGATCGCGGTGCTGCGCCGCGAGGTCGGCGACGTGAGCGAGCTGGACGTACGACTCGCGGCCGTCAACGCCGGTCAGCTCGAAAACACCGCGATCGACGATTCGCTGACCGCGCTGGGGAGCCTGCTGTCACTCCAGCTGCAAATGGGACTGAGCGGCGACGAACCCGCGATCGTCTTGCGTGACTCGTTGACGTCACCCGACGACAGCGCGGGGACGAACGTCATCCTGGCGCCGGATGAATACCTCCCGGTCGCGGCCGCTGCGGCCACGCTGCGGTCCGCCGAGCGAACCCTGACGTTCACGCGCGCCAGCCGGTTTGCGCCGAGCCTCGAGTTCGGCGTCGACAAAGGTGATCCCGGAGCGACGCAGCCGAATCAACTGCTGCCGGTCATCGGGTTTTCGCTGCCGCTGCCTTTGTTCAATCGCAGCGGCGGAGACGTGACCCGTGCCCTCGCCGAGCGCGACCGGGCGCGCGCCCAGCTCGACCTGACGCGCCGCGAGACCAGCGCCACGGTAGCGCGCGCCCGGCGAGAGCTCGTCGCCGCCCAGGCCCGTGTGCGCCGCTCCGCGCGTCTCGTGGCGAGCGCCGACCGCGTCGCGGCCATGGCGCTGCAGGCGTATGGCGAAGGCGCGGTGGCGCTGGCGAGCGTGCTCGAGGCGCAACGCAACGCGCGCGAAATTCTGGCACGGTACATCGACGACCTCGCCGCCGCCGACGCCGCCGCACGCACGCTGCGGTGGCTCACCGCGGGAGCGGGCCAGCCGTGATCCGTCCCGGATCAGCGCTGCTCGCGCTCGCCTTGCTCGGGGCCTGCCACGGCGGTGCAAAGCCGGCCGACGAGGGTGGGACCACCGTGACCGGCGCGCGCACGGCCGTCGCCGTTCTCGAGCCCTTCCCGCAGACCGTGAACGCCATCGGAACGGTCAGCGCGCGCCCCGGTCGCTACGCCGCGCTCGCCGCTCCGGGACCGACGCGCGTCGCCCGGATTTTCGTCGTGGCGGGACAGCGCGTCTCGACAGGCGATTCGCTGATCGAGTTCGAGCGTGCCCCGTTCGACGCGGCCGCCCTGAGTGCAGGAGCCGCGCTGTCGAGCGCCGAACGTAGTTACGCGCGGGCGGCGCGACTGGCACAGGCCGGAATCCTGCCGCAAAAAGACGCCGACCAGGCGGCGGCCGATCTCGCAGCGGCACAGTCGGCCGCGGTCACCGCTCGTCGCGCGCAGGAGCTCGCCACCTTGCGCGCCCCGCTCGCCGGTGTCGTGACGCGAATGACGGCGGTCCTGGGTGCTTCGGTGGATGCCAGTCAAACGCTGGTCGAGGTCGCGGACCCGGCCGGACTCGATGTCCTGTTCAATGTCTCGCCGACGGAAGCTGGACGGATCCAAAGCGGAGACACGCTCACATTGACGAGTGGCGAACGCGTCGACAGGGAGCAACTCGGCACAGCGCGGGTGGTGAGCGTCGCAATCGCCATCGATTCGGTGACGCGCGCGGTGGCCGTGCGGGCACGTCCGCGTGTGAGCCCGGGCACGACGCGACCACTCCGGATCGGCGAAGCGGTCTCCGGACAGATCATCACCGCCGTTCATGGCCATGCCGTCACGGTGCCCGTGGAAGCACTCGTTCCCGACGGTGAAGGATTCCGCGTCTTCGTCGTCGACTCGGCGGGGATCGCGCGCGCCCGCCCCGTCGTGGTGGGCGGCCGCAGCGAATCCCGCGCCGAGATCGTGAGCGGGCTGGCCGGCGGCGAGACGGTCGTGACCACCGGCGCGTATGGCGTGGAAGACGGCGCCCGCATCATCCGGCCCGCCCGCCCGTGACGCTGTTCGACGTGTTGAGCCGCCAGCGACGGTTCGTCTATCTCGTCGTGGCGCTGCTCAGCACCGCCGGGGTCTGGGCCGTGCTGGCGCTGCCGTCCGCGATCTATCCCGAGCTGAACTTCTCGCGGATCACGATCGTGGCCCAAGGCTCCACGCTCGGCGCGCGGCAGGTGGTCTTCAGCGTCACCCGCCCGCTCGAGGAGGCGGTGAGCATCGTGCCAGGCGTCTCGCGCGTCCGGTCGCACACGATTCGCGGCGCGAGCGAGATCTCGATCACCTTCGCACCCGGGACCGACATGGACCACGCGCTCCAGCTCGTCCGGGCGCGCGTCAACCAGGCGCAGCAGGCCCTGCCGCAGGGTCTCGACATCCAGGTCGAACAACAGACGCCGTCGCTGTTTCCGATCCTGTCCTACAACGTCGAAGGGGGCGACCCGGCCACGCTGTACGATCTGGCGCGCTACGAGATCAAGCCGCTGATCTCGCGCGTCCCGGGGGTTGGACGTGTGGAGGTCCAGGGGTCGGACGTCCGCGAGCTCGAGGTCATCGCCGATCCCGCGCGGCTCGCGGCCCAGCGCATGACGTACGCCGACCTGGCCGGCGCGATTCGCCAGGCCGTGACGGTGCAGGCGGTGGGCCGAGCCGCGCAGGACTACCGCCAGTATTTGATCGTGACCGATCAGGAGGCCCACGCCGCCGACGACATCGGGGCCGTCGTGGTGCGCAACGGGCTGCGCGTGCGCGATCTCGCCACGGTGCAAGTCGGGACGGAGGATCACGTCCGGATTATCGCGGGCGATGGCAAGCCCGCGGCGCTGATCAACGTCACGCGCCAGGTGGGCGGGAACACGCTCGGCGTCGCGGACAGCGTGGCTCGGATCGCCGCGGCGCTCGCCCCCGCCCTGCCGCCGGGCGTGCGCCTGAAGCCCGTCTACGACCAAGCCGAACTGGTACGCGAGGCGGTGCGCTCGGTGCGCGACGCGATGCTCGTCGGCGCCGCACTGGCGGTCGCGGTCCTGCTGCTGTTCCTGCGCCACGGGCGCATCACCGCGATCAGCGCCACATCCATTCCGCTGACGCTCGCGATTACGGTGTTCGTGATGCGGCTGTTGGGGCAGACGTTCAACCTGATGACGCTGGGCGCGATGGCGATCGCGATCGGGCTCGTCATCGACGATGCGGTCGTGATCACGGAGAACATCGCGCGTCACCTGCGATTGACCGGTGACCGCACGCGCGCGATTCGGGGGGCGGTGCAGGAGCTCATCTGGCCGGTGACGACGTCCACGCTGACCACCGTCGTCGTTTTCCTGCCACTCGGCCTGTTGCAGGGGGTCGTGGGGCAGTTCTTCGCCGCCCTTGCCACGACCCTGACCGTGGCCGTCCTGGTCTCGCTCGGCCTCGCCCTGACGATCATCCCGTTGCTCGCCGAGCGGTTCGTGACCCCGCACGAGGTCGCCGCTGTGAATGCTGGTCTGCTGGCCCGCGTGCAGCGGGCGCTCGACGCGCTGGGACCGTGGTACGAGCGGGCGCTCGCAGCCGTGGTGCATCACCCCCGGCGCATCGGCGCCGCCGCTGCTGTCCTCGTCGCCCTCGGCCTTGGACTGTGGCGTCTCGTGGGCACGGGCTTCCTCCCGGAGATGGACGAAGGCGCCTTCGTGCTCGATTACTTCACGCCGGGCGGCACGGCGCTGAATGAAACCGACCGGGAAGTCGGCATTGCCGAACGTATTCTCGCCGCCACGCCCGAAATCGAAGGAACGTCGCGGCGCACCGGCGCAGAGCTCGGTCTGTTCGCCACGGCGCAGAATACCGGCGACATCGTCGCCCGCCTGACACCGCGCAGCCGGCGTTCGCGCGACATTTTCGCGGTGATGGACGGCGTACGGGACGCGGTCAACGCGGCGGTCCCCCGCCTGCGCATCGAATTCGTACAGATCCTCTCGGACGTGATTAACGATCTGGCAGGCATCGCGAAGCCGATGGAAATCAAATTGTTCGGCGAGCGGCTGGATTCGCTGGAAGCCTACGCCCGGCGGCTGGAACCGGGGCTCGACAGCATCGAGGGGCTCGAGGATTTGTACAACGGCGTCAGCGAGCCGTCACCCGAGCTGATGATGCGGGTGCGGCAGGTCGAGGCCCAGCGCGTCGGGATGACGCCGGCCGATGTCGGGGACGCCGTGAGCGCCGCCCTGTTGGGCGTGGCGGCGGGAGAGGTCCGCACCGAAGATCGGCCGGTCGCCGTGCGGGTGCGCGCGCCCGATTCGGTCCGCTTCGACCCGCTGCGGCTGCGCGCCTTGCCCATCCTCGGCGAGGGCGGGACCGCCAGTCCACTCGGCAGCCTCGCGGCGTTCGAGCCCGCCGAGTCCCGCCTCAACCTCGAGCGCGAGAATCAACAGCAGATGATCGCCATGACCGCGGACCTGAGCGGGCGGGCGCTGGGCAGCGTGATGCAGGACGTGCGGCGCGTGCTCGCCGCGCACGCCCCGCCCGCAGGCGTGCGGATCGCCCTGGGGGGCCAGTACGCGAGCCAGCAGGAGGCGTTCCGCTCGCTGTTGCTGGTGCTCGGTCTCGCCGTGGTGAGCGTGTGCGCGGTGATGGTCATCCAATTCGAATCCTTCGTCGAGCCGCTCGTCGTGCTGCTCGTCGCACCGGTGTCGTTCGTCGGGGCGTTGCTCATGCTGCTGGTCACCGGCACGGCGCTGAACGTGGCGTCCTTCATGGGACTGATCCTGCTCGTCGGCCTGATCGTCAAAAACGGCATCATTCTGCTCGACTTCACCCGGCTGCGCATGCGCGACGAGGGAGTGGCCCTGGAAATCGCGATCCGGGAGGCGGCGAGGGTGCGGCTGCGGCCAATCCTGATGACGACGCTGTGCACGCTGTTCGGTTTGTTACCGTTGGCACTTGGCATCGGCGCGGGCAGCGAGCTGCAACGGCCGCTCGCGTTGGCGGTCATCGGGGGGTTGGTCCTTTCCACGCCGATTACGCTGTTCGCCGTACCTACCCTGCTCGTGGCGATCCGAGGGGCGGACTATCGGCTGCGGTGACCGACCTTGGGATGGTGTGGTCTCAAGAAACGACACCTTTCTCAGGAGCTGAGAATATGCGCCTGCTTACCACACTCACCCTGCTCGCGGGGCTATCGCTCGCTGCCGGAAGCCTCGCCGCTCAGGAACCTTCGGGCGTGAAGCGCAACGTCCCAGACAGCCTCGTTTCCAAGGCGAAGATCAATGAAGACTCCGCTCGCGCGATCGCGCTGAAGCGAGTCCCCGGTACGGTGCAGAGCGTCGACCTCGAGCGGGAGCGGGGCCGCCTGCTGTACGACTTCAAGATCCAGCGCACCGGGCGGAAAAGCACGACCGAAGTCGAAGTGAGCGCGATGACCGGCCGGGTTGTGGCGGTGAACTCAGGAATGCGTGCTAAAGCGCAGACAACAACTCGGCATTCGTCTTAGCGCGCTTCATCTGGTGCAATAGCGACTGCATCGCCTGCTCCGGCGGGAGATCCACCAGGACCCGCCGGAGCTTCTGTTTCGCCTCGATCGTCTTTGCATCGGCCAGCAGCTCTTCCCGGCGCGTCCCGCTGGCCGCGATGTCGACGGCCGGGTAGATGCGCCGGTCTGCCAGCGCCCGCGTCAGCCGCAGCTCGGCGTTGCCGGTGCCCTTGAACTCTTCGAAGATGATGTCGTCCATCTTGCTCTCGGTTTCGACGAGAGCCGTGGCGATCACGGTCAGGGAGCCGCCGCCGTCCTTGGGCGGCACCGCCCGTGCCGCGCCGAAGAGTCCCTTCGGCTTGGCGAGCGCGTTGGCGTCGAGGCCACCCGACATCGTGCGTCCGGTCCCCCGCCCCGTCGTGTTGTGGGAGCGGGCGAGGCGGGTCAGCGAGTCGAGCACGATGACGACGTCGCGACCCAGCTCGACCTGCCGGCGCGCATGCTCGAAGACCATGTCGGCGGCGGCGACGTGTCGTTCGTGCGGCAAGTCGAAGCTCGAGGCGATCACTTCCCCACGCCCCCAGTCGATCATCTCGCTCACTTCCTCCGGCCGCTCGTCCACGAGCAGAATCAGCAGGATCGCCTTGGGATGATTCTCGGCCACCGCCTCCGCGATCGCCTGGAGCATCATCGTCTTGCCGGCCTTGGGCGGCGAGACGATGAGCGCCCGCTGGCCGAAGCCGAACGGGCAGATCAGATCCACGACGCGCTGTGTTTCGGCGGTACGCGGACTCGAAGCGTGCGACGTCTCGAGCGTGAGCGGGCGGTTCGGATGGACGGCGCCGAGATTCGCGAAATCAGGCCGGCCGTCCAGCTGGCCGGCCGGCTCGCCATTCACTGTCGTCACGCGGCCATTGTCGAGCACAATCAAGTCGCCGCGGCGGAGCCCGGAGAGGTGGACCTGCGGATCGCTCTTCGCAGGCAGGTAACTGTTGGCGGCGAGGCGGAGCGAGCCGCCTTTGGGCGAGGGATCAAACCAGCCGGTGATGGGAGCCATGGGTGTTATGGGGGCTATATTTCCGCGCGATGCGCCAAGATCATATCCGTAATTTCTGCATTGTCGCCCACATCGACCACGGCAAATCTACGCTCGCCGACCGACTTATCGAGCTCACCGGCACGCTCGACAAGCGACTCATGCGCGAGCAGGTCCTCGACACGATGGATCTGGAACGCGAGCGCGGCATTACGATCAAGTTGAATGCGGTGCGGATGAGTTACCACGCGAAAAACGGGCAGCTGTACGAGCTGAATCTCATCGATACACCGGGTCATGTCGACTTCACGTACGAGGTCTCGCGGTCATTGGTTGCCTGCGAAGGGGCCATTCTCGTCGTGGATGCGTCGCAGGGAATTCAGGCCCAGACACTGTCCAATCTACTGCTGGCGATGGATGCGGGGCTGGAGATCATACCCGTTCTCAACAAGATCGATCTCCCCGGCGCCGAGCCCGACAAGCGCGCCCAGGAGATCCACGACCTCATCGGCACCAAGCCTGACGAGATTTTGCGCATCTCCGCCAAAGAAGGAAGGGGGGTGCCGGAGCTGCTGGAGGCCGTCGTCCGGAGGGTCCCGCCGCCGCGGGGGAATCCCGCGGCGCCGCTGCGGGCCCTGATCTTCGACTCCTACTACGACCGCTACCGGGGCGCCATCCCGTCGATCCGGGTGGTAGACGGTGCGGTCGGGCCGGGGATGAAGGTCGTCTTCGGCGCGCACCGCGACGACCTCTACGAGGTGGACGAAGTCGGCTACCTCCAGCTTGGGCATAAGCCGGCGGAGCAGCTCGAGGCCGGCGAGGTCGGCTACGTCGTGGCCAACGTGCGCGGCGTCCGCGAGATCCGGCCGGGTGACACGGTGTTCGACGCCGAGCATCGCGACGTGGCGCTGCTCCCCGGCTATCGCGACATCCAGTCGATGGTCTTCGCGGGCCTCTACCCGACCAATGCCGAGCAGTATGAGGAGCTGCGCGACGCGCTGGCGAAGCTGCAGCTGAACGACGCGTCGTTGCACTACGAGCCGGAAACCTCGGTGGCGCTGGGATTCGGCTTCCGCTGCGGCTTCCTCGGCCTGCTCCATATGGAGATCGTACGCGAGCGACTGGAGCGCGAGTTCGATCTCGACCTGATCAGTACCGTCCCGAACGTGGAGTACCACGTTTACCGGACCGATGGCACCATGGAGCTGGTCGAGAATCCGAGCTTGTTGCCGCACGGCTCAGAGGTCGACCGCATCGAGGAGCCGTACGTGAAAGCGCGGATCTTCGCGCCGGCGGAATATATCGGCGGTATCATGAAGCTCGGCCAAGAGCGACGCGGGGTCTATCGCGGCATGCAGTACCTGGATCCCACGCGGGTCGAGTTCGACTGGGAATTCCCGCTCGCGGAGATCATTCTCGACTTCTATGACAAGCTGAAGACGATCTCGCGCGGTTACGCGTCGCTCGACTATGAGTTCCTCGCCTACCGGCCGGGCGAGCTCGTCAAGCTGGACATGCTGCTCAACGGCGAGGCGGTGGACGCCTTCAGCGTCATCATTCACCGGGACAAAGCGTATGAGTGGGGGCGCAAGATCGCCGAAAAGCTGAAAGACTTGATCCCGCGGCAGCTGTTCGAGGTGGTGATTCAGGCGGCGATCGGGACGAAGGTGATCGCCCGGGAGTCGATCCGGCCGTTGCGCAAGAACGTCACGGCGAAGTGCTATGGCGGTGACGTCACGCGCAAGCGCAAGTTGCTCGAGAAGCAGCGCGAAGGGAAAAAACGCATGAAGCAGGTTGGGACGGTGGAGATTCCGCAGGAGGCGTTTCTCGCAGTGCTCCAAGTCGAGTAGGAGGTCTCATGCGCCTGATCGTCGCCGCTCTCAGCGGCCTGACTCTCGCCGGCTCCGCCCTGAGTGCACAAGGCACCCGTGCATTCACCGTGGACCAGGTTCGCTCCTATCCGTTTCCCACGGAGCTGACCGCCGCCGCCACCGGTTCACGCATCGCGTGGGCCTTCAACGAGGAGGGGCGACGCAACATCTATGTCGCCGCCGGTCCGGCATTCGCGGCGCGACAGCTCACGCACGACGATCGAGATGACGGCCAGGAGCTGACCAGCATCGCGGTCTCCGCAGACGGGCGCTGGGTCGTGTTCGTGCGCGGTGGGGATCACGGTTCGAACTGGGACGACGCGCTCCCGGTCAACGTCAACTCGAACCCCGCGCCTCCAAAAGTACAGATCTTCAGCGTGCCGTTCGACGGCGGCGAGCCAAAGGCGATCGGCGACGGAGATGAGCCGGTGATTTCTCCACGCGGCGACGTCGTGGCGTTCAGCAAGGGCGGCCAGATCTGGATGGCTCCCCTCGACGGATCCGCACCGGCCAAGGCGCTGATCACGGTGCGAGGCGAGAACGGCGATTCGCGCTGGTCGCCGGACGGCTCGCGGCTCGCGTTCGTTGCCAATCGCGGCGATCACTCGTTCATCGGCGTCTATACGAATGACAGTACCGCGATCACCTGGCTCGCGCCGGCATTCGCGCGCGACCGGTCGCCGCGCTGGTCTCCGGATGGCCGGCGCATCGCGTTCGTACGAATGTCGGCCACGGGTGGAGCACCAGACTCGATCTTGCCACCGAGACCCAACCCTTGGGAGATCTGGACCGCCGACGCATCGACAGGAGCTGCGCAGCGCCTGTGGAGATCGCCGGAGACGGTCGCCGGCTCGGTGCCCTCGACGGATGGAGGAACCAACCTCGGCTGGGGGACCCGAGACCGGGTTGTCTTCCTTTCCTACCAGGATGGATGGCCACATCTCTACTCGATTCCCGCCACCGGTGGCTCACCCGTGTTGCTCACCCCCGGCCGGTTCATGGCCGAGCACATTTCGCTGAGCAGCGATGGAGCGTGGCTGGTATTTGCGGGCAACATGGGAGCGGACTCGCTCGACACTGACCGACGTCACATCGTTCGCGTTCCCGTAGACCGCGCCACGCCTGAAGTCATGACGCCAGGGGCTGGATTGGAATGGGCGCCAACAATCACCGGCGACGGCTCGACGCTCGTATTTATCAGCGCGACGCCCCAGCGGCCACCACTGCCCGCGACGATGGGGTTCACGACGCCTCGTGCCGCAGTTCGCACCATCGGCGCCGACCACATACCGACCGACTTTCCAGCCGGCCTCGTCACACCACGACAGGTCGTGTTTCGGTCGGCCGACGGATTGACGATCCACGGACAACTGTTCGAAGTACCGGGAGGGGCCACTCGCAAACCCGCCGTCGTGTATGTTCACGGCGGTCCACCGCGGCAGATGCTGCTGGGCTGGCACTACTCGGACTATTACTCGAACGCCTACGCGCTGAATCAATATCTGGCGAGTCGCGGGTTCATCGTGCTCTCGGTGAACTACCGGCTCGGCATCGGGTATGGCTTTGACTTCCATCAACCACCCCATTCCGGTGCGCGTGGCGCGGCCGAGTATCGAGACATTCAGGCAGCGGCCGCGTATCTCCGCACGCTGCCCCGCGTCGATGCGAGCCGGATCGGGATTTACGGCGGCTCCTATGGCGGCTTTCTGACCGCCCTGGCGCTGGCGCGCAACTCCGACGTGTTCGCGGCCGGCGTCGACATTCACGGCGTGCACGACTGGTCGACGTACTCGCGAGCATTCGATCGGCAACGCTACGACCAGGCTCCCGACGCGGATACGGCGCTCGCCACCGCGTGGCACTCATCTCCCGTTTCGTCCGTAGCCGGTTGGAAGTCACCGGTGCTGCTGATTCATGGTGACGATGACCGCAATGTCCGGTTCGCGCAGAGCACCGATCTCGTGCGACGCCTCACGAGCGCGGGGGTCCCGCTCGAGACGTTGGTGATTCCTGACGATACGCATCACTTTCTGCGGTACGCGAACATTCTGACGGTGGACAAGGCGACGGCCGATTTCCTGGAGCGGCAGCTGTTGCGCGCCGGCGCCGTCGGAACACGGGCCACCGGACGTTGAATAGACGCCTAGTCGTTCTGCTGCTCGCGGCCGCGGTAGGGGGCTGTCGCGCGGTCGTCAATTACCAGAGCCCGCTCGGCCCGCGCTACGCCGGAGGGAGCACGGCGGCCTCGCCGGCCGCGGTCGCTGCCGGCAGTCACATGCTGCGCGTGGTGACGTACAACGTGCAGTGGGGCAAACACGTCGACCGCGCGATCAGCGTGCTCACGACGCGCGCGCCGCTACCGGATGCAGACATCGTCGTGCTCCAGGAGATGGACGCCGAGGGGACGCGACGCATCGCCGACGCACTGGGGATGGCGTGGGTTTACTATCCCGCGGCGGTGCACCCCAAGCTGGGACACGACTTCGGCAACGCGATCCTCTCCCGCTGGCCGATCGTGGTGGACGAAAAACTGCTGTTGCCGCACATCGGCGGCCTGCGTCATGCGCAGCGCATCGCCACGGCGGCGACGGTGCTCGTCGGAGCGTTGCAGGTCCGGGTGTACAGCGCCCATCTCGGCACGCCCGGTGACATCCGCTCCTCGAAGCGGCGCGATCAGGCCGATGCGATTCTCGCCGATGCCGCCACGTATCCGCTCGTGATCGTCGCCGGCGACATGAACAGTCACGGGATCGGGAAGGAGTTCGTCGCGAACGGTTACGTCTGGCCGACGGAGCATAATGGCTTCACGACGGCCGTGTTCAACTGGGATCACGTTTTCCTGAAGGGTTTCGCCGCGCCTTCCCCCGATCGGCAGCTCACCGGGATCGTGCGCGACACGCTCGGTACGAGCGACCACGACCCGGTCTGGGCCGTGGCTCAGCTCCCTTGAGCGAACCGATCCTCGTCATTCAGACCGCCTTCCTGGGCGATGTCATCCTCACCACGTCGCTGCTGTCGGCGCTCGCCGCCCGACACGGACCGGTGGATGTCGTGACCACACCGATCGCCGCGCCGTTGCTGGAGACGCATCCCGCGGTGCGACAGGTGATCCCCTACGACAAACGCCGGGCCGACCGGGGCTGGGCGGGACTGCGGCGCCTGGCCCGCCGGCTCCGCGCAGAGCGCTATGGGCGCGCCTACCTCCCGCACCGCTCGCTGCGCACGGCGGCGCTGGCGCTGTTCGCCCGGATTCCGTCACGGATCGGGTTCCCAGGCGGGTGGTCCTTCCTCTATACAGAAGCGAGGCCCAAGCCCCGAACAGGTCACGAAACCGACCGGCTCCTGGCCCTCGCGGACGAGCCTCCGGGCGCCTATCCTCCCCAACTCCACCCCACCGCTGTGGACGAGCAGGCCGCGGCAGCGATCATCGACGGAGCCTTTGTCGCGTTGGCGCCCGGATCGATCTGGGGCAGCAAGCGTTGGCCGTATTACGGAGAACTGGCCGCCGAGCTCGCGGCGCACACGACCGTGGTCGTGGTGGGTGGCCCTGACGACGTTGGTTTGGGGGAGGAGATCGTTGGGGCGGTCGGGCGGTCGGGCGGTCGGGCGGTCAATGCCTGCGGACGACTGACACTGCGGCAGTCCGCCGCGTTGCTCAAGCGAGCCGTGCTGCTGGTGACGAACGACAGCGCGCCGCTGCACCTGGCGAGCGCCGTGGGAACGCCGATCGTGGCGCTGTTTGGGCCCACGGTCACGGAGTTTGGATTTGGTCCGGTTCGCCCCGGAGACGTGGCATTGGGAATGGAGCTGCAATGCCGGCCCTGCTCGTCGCACGGCCCGCCGCAGTGTCCGTTGGGACATCATCGGTGCATGCGTGATCTCACCGTCGAGGCTGTGACCCGAGCAATCGAGGAACTGGGTGCGCTACGTCGTCGGAATTGATGTCGGGGGCACGAATCTCGTCGCCGGCGTCCTCGCTGAGGACGGTTCGGAGATTCATGGCGTGGTCTCCGAGCCGACCATGGCGGGCCAGGGCGCGGACGCGGTCACCACGCGCATCGTCAAACTCGCCAAGGCGTCGATTGCCGAATCGGGGAAAAAGGTCGAAGGCGTCGGCATCGGCTCGCCCGGTCCACTCAACACGAAGACCGGCGTCGTGCTGCTGACGCCCAATCTCGGCTGGACCAACATGCCGCTGCGTGATCGGGTCAGCGAGGGGCTCAGCCTTCCCGCCACGCTCGACAATGACGCCAACTGCGCGATTTTCGGCGAGTGGTGGCGTGGGGCCGCGCGCGGCGCGAACTACGTGATCGGTCTCACGCTCGGCACCGGGATTGGCGGCGGGATCGTCATCGACGGGGAGATCTACCACGGCGTCACCGACGTCGCCGGGGAGTTCGGCCACGTCACGATCGATGCCAACGGACGCCGCTGCAAGTGCGGCAACTACGGCTGCATCGAGGCGTACGCGGCCGGACCCGCGATCGCCGAGCGTGCAATCGAAGGGATCCAGTCGGGCGTCGAGACGTCATTGTCGCAGTACGTGAAAGGCGACCTCGCCAAGATCACCGCCCAGATCGTCTATGAGGCCGCGAACGACGGCGACGAATGGGCGCTCGAGGTCGTGCACGAGACGGCCTCGCTGCTGGGGGCGGCGGTGGCGAGCTTCCTCAATATCTTCAACCCGGAAGTCGTCGTGATCTGCGGCGGTGTCACCCAGGCCGGGGACAAGCTGTTCCATCCGTTGCGCAGCGAGGTCAAGCGGCGCGCCTTCAAGCCCGCGTGGGAAGCGTGCCGCATCGTGCCGGGCACGCTACCGGGCACCGCCGGTGTGTTCGGGGCGGCCGCGGTGTTCATTCAAAAACACTGGGGGCTGCGCTGAAACGGCTGGGCGTGATCGGGTCGATGGTGTGGGACACGATTCACGGCCGCGATCCGGCCCAGGCCGCCGTGCAGGAGTGGGGCGGCATCTCGTACGCGCTCGCCGCCCTCGATGCGACGCTGCCCGACGATTGGGAGATCGTCCCGCTCATCAAGGTCGGCCGTGACCTCGCGCCGAAAGCCAATGCGTTTCTCCGGACACTCCGGCGCACGACGCACGACGCACGGTTCTTAGAAGTCCCCCAGCCCAACAACCGCGTCACCCTGCGCTACGAATCGGTGGAGCGGCGCTGCGAGCAGATGACCGGCGGCGTGCCGCCCTGGACGTGGGCCGAGCTGGGCCCGCTGGTCCGGGATCTCGATGCGCTGTACGTCAACTTCATCTCCGGGTTCGAGATGAATCTCGAGACCGCGCAGCTGCTGCGCCGCGGCTTTCCGCGCTTCATGTACGCGGACCTGCACAGCCTCTTCCTCGGCAAGGAGCCGGATGGGATGCGCGTCCCACGTGCGTTGCCGCAGGCACCGGCCTGGTTCGGCTGCTTCAACGTCATCCAGCTGAACGAAGACGAAATGCAGCAGCTGGGCAGCGATCCGCTCGCCATCGCGGCCGACGCGCTGCGTCAGGGATGCAGCACGCTCTGCGTGACGCTGGGCAAGCGCGGTGCGGCGTATTTCACCGGGACTCCCGTGCGGACGGAGCTGATTCCCGCTCCCGCGATCCACCAGTCGCCGTTGCTGCAGGAATCCGACCCAACGGGCTGCGGCGACGTATTCGGCGGCACCGTTGCCGCCGCGCTGCTCAGCGGGGCGAGCTTGGAGGAAGCGCTGCGGGCGGGGACGATGCTTGGCGCCCGCAACCTGACCCACCGCGGCGCGACGGGACTGCGCGACCACCTGCTGGGGAAGCTGTCGATCGCATGACCCGCCTCGTCGAAGTCCCCACGTCGTTCGACGACCGCTCCTTCGACCAGTTCGCCGCCGCCTATGCGCAGGCGACCGATGGCGAGCGCCTGTTGTTCGATGCGCACGCCGCCGAATGGGCATCGCCGTACGGGCTGGTGGGGCTGCTTGCCGCCGGTGAGGCGGCGGCGCGCAAGGGCGAGCGGCCGCTGCTCACGGCGCCGGCAAATCCGGATGTCGTGAGCTACTGGGCGCGCGCCGGCTTCTTCCGGGAAGCGGGCGATCTGTTCGAGGTGCACGGCAAGGTGCCCAAGGCCAAAGTCGCGACGGAGAGCGAGGTGTTGCTCCCCGTGACGCCGGTCCGTGCGGCCGAAGACGTGCACGCCGTCGTGAGCACGATCCAGCAACGCGCGTCCGCGATCCTCAGCTCGGAATTGGGACTCGATCCGAAGGCGACGATGGGTTTCGCTATGGCGCTTTCGGAGTCTTGTCAGAATATTGTGGAGCACGCCGGCACGGGCGGCTGGGTCGCGGTGCAGGCGTACAACTGGCGGCGCAAGCTGGCGCGCCGCGTGGTGGTGATCGCGGTGGCGGACGCCGGTGTCGGTTTCCGGCATTCACTGGAGCCCACCCAGGCGAAGCGGTTCGGCGAGCGGTGGGGGGATGCCGCGGCGCTGGAAGCGGCGCTGATTCAGGGCGTGAGCCGCTTTCGCGATCCGGGGCGCGGTCAGGGGCTCGCGGGCATCCGGCGCTACCTGGCCCGCTGGGAAGGCAAGGTCGCCATCCGCAGCGGCACCGCACGCATCGCGATCGTGCCGCGCTGGGATGACGACGTGCCGCTGAAGGACGGGTTGCCGGAGTTTCCGGGGTCGCAGGTCCTGCTCATCATACCGGAACAAGAGTCGGAGAAAGGTGGGGCGTCGAAGCAGTGATGATTCCACACATCATGGTGCACGCCGTGCTCCAGCAGTCGGTCGCCGGTTTTTACACCGACCTCGTGACACGCCCTACCGGCCGAGCAGTGCGGGAAAACATCGAGCGGGATCTTCCCGCGGGGACGATTGCGGTGATGGATTTCACCGGCGTCGGCTGCCTCGACTATTCGTGCGCGGACGAGATCGTCGCGAAGCTAGTGCGCGACAAGGTGAAGGTGCTGCTGCTGCGCGGGCTCACCGATGCCCATCGTGAGGCGATCGAGCCCGTGCTCGCCGGCGCCGGACTCGCCGTGCTGTGCGAGCGCGCCGACGGCATCCTCGAGGGGCTGGGCGCCAGCGAGCCTGCTCCGGCGCTGCTCGATGAGCTGGTCGAGCGGCGGCTGGCCGCACGCAATCCGGGAGGCACCATCCGACTCACCGCGGCGTGAAACGCCGCCGCCTGGGACTGTCCACGCGCGCCATTCACGGCGACCCGAAGGCGCGCGCCGACTGGACGGCCGTCGCGCCCCCGCTCTATCAAAGCTCCACGTTCACCAATCCGGTCGGCTCGACCGCCGAAGTCCTGTACACCCGGTACGGCAACAATCCGAACCAGGTCGACATCGGGCGCAAGCTCGCGCTGCTCGAGGGCGCGGACGCGGCGCTGTTTCTGGCGAGCGGGATGGGGGCGGCTGCGCTCGCGCATCTGGCCGTGTTGCGTCCCGGCGATCACCTGCTGGCGAGCGAATGGATCTACGGCGGGGTGCACCGGCTGTTCCGCGAGGAATTCGGGAAGCTGGGCATCGACGTCTCGTTCGTGAATCCCACCCAGTCGCGCACCTGGAAGAAGGCGATGCGCAAGACGACGCGCGCCGTATTTCTCGAGACGCCGACCAATCCGTTGATGCGTGTGATCGATCTCGAGCCCGTCGCCGGCATCTGTAAGGAGGAAGGGCTCGCGTTGCTCGTCGATTCGACGTTCGCCTCGCCGGTGAATTTTCGGCCGCTCGAGCACGGCGCGGATCTCGTCATCCATTCCGCCACGAAGTACCTGAACGGCCACACCGACGTCATCGCGGGCGCCGTGGCGGGCACCGATCAGGTCGTGGACGAGGTGCGCCGGCTGATGCAGGTGTGGGGGCAGGCGATCGATCCGTTCGCCGCCTGGTTGATCGATCGCGGCATGCGCACGCTCACCGTCCGCGTCCAGCGACAGAACGAGATCGGCCTCGCGGTCGCGGAGTGGTGCGCCAAGCAGGACACGATCGCCAAGGTGCATTACCCCGGCCTGGCCTCCCATCCGGATCACGAGCTGGCGAAGCGCGTGCTGGGCGGCTTCGGCGGCATGCTGGGCATCGAGCTGAA